>JGI11772J19994_1000279_pt1 | contig 11318 bp, 35 predicted proteins | sample Etolagsurwater0m_FD_19994 | JGI IMG/M metagenome (IMG submission 19994) | reverse complement strand
ATTGAAAGAATAACATTATTAGAAACTGCTGATAAATTACAAGAACAAGATCTATTAGAAGCATCAGCTCAGAAGCCTATTGACCAAGAACAATTTATGTTACTTGAACACATGGCAGAACAGTTAGAAAAACTAACAGAAAGAGTTGATGCCATGATGAACAACAGGGTTAATATTGATAGACTTCAAACTGATGTTGAAAGACTTAGAGTTGATGTTGAAAAACTAAAAGATTCTGTAAGAGCTAACTTAGGTAAACTAAATGGCAATCACTAAATTAGTTTTTGCATTATGTTTATTTATAAATGGTGAGCTTGTAGAACATAGAATACAAGACAGCTTATCTACTTGTCTTAAAATGAAACGAGAAGCTAGTAGAAACATGGATATGGCTAATAAACAATTCATGTGTGGTGAAGTACAAGCTGAAATAGAAGTTAATATAGATGGTAGTGAAACAATTAAAAAAATTATACAATCAAAAAATTAACTATAATCTCTTTCTAAAATCATCTCCAAGTAATGTATAGCCTTTTCTATATCCTTCTTTTTACCCTTTTTCTTGTGACGACATATATACTTAATGGCATTGCCTTCGGCATATGGTAAATTGTTTTCATTAATAAAATATGCAGGCTCAATCTTCATAGATTTATAATGATCTCCATCTACTTGTTTATTTAATGTATTATAAGTCATATCTTTAAATATTGTTTTATCTGTCATTAAAATACTAATTTAAATTTACCAGATCGGTTCTTTAACTGGTCTGGTTTTTTTTTGTTTATTACTTTAAACTGTGAATCTTTTAAAGAATATATATTTAACTTCATAGCTTTAACAAATTTATGTGTAGCATAATATGGATCTATTTTTGCAAGTTTGCAAACTAATTTGAAAATCTTTGGAGTTACCAGTAAGCCAATTTATTGCGTCTCTTTTATGCATAATTAAATATTTATTATGACCAGTATAAGCAGCATCATGTGTAGCTTGAACAATAACTGTTAAGAACAATTTTTGTTCAGGACTTCGTTCCATNTTTAACTACCTCATAAGTCATTTGATCTTGTCTTATTGGATCTTCTTTCCAATCCAGAGTAGACAAGTTAAGCTCATTAATAGCTTTTAATGCTTGTTCATCTGACTCAGCACTAATAAATACTTCAGTAGTTACTGGGTAATAATATTTCATTCTAAATTTATAAATCATATAGTATTTTTACGTCTACTAGCTTCTAAAGTTCTGAATAAATCTATTATAATTCCTTCTTTATCTCTTTTATTCTCAATTGTGCTTGCTTCAACCTCAGCATCAAATAGTTCTTGAATAGCATTCTCATAAGTTTCGCTTGCATAGTATGCTTGTTCTTTGGCAGATATGCTTTTATCGTTGCTATTACCAGTGATGTGGAGAGCTTTCTTTCTCTTAAGAAGCCTATCCAAATACTTAACTTTAGCATTAGCTTCAGCATTCTGAACGTCTGTTTCTGCAAGATACTTCAATGCATCTTCTAATCGTTTCTCTGTAATCATTTTTATTCTCCAATTTTTTTTTAAATAATAATTTTATTTGTTTATCTTTACCAAAAGTATCTAAACCCATCAACTCTAATTCTAATTTAAATAATAAATAATTCATAATAAAAAAAAGGATAGGGCCTTTCGACCCTACCCACACGTTAACTAACAGAAAGGGAGATGACGTGTTCTGTTTAAAATGGTGCATCTTCTAGATCATCTTTAGTATCCATTTTAGAATCTAAAATATCTCTAACAATCAGATCTAGGTTTTTATGTATTTCTGGTGTTACTTCTTTACCAGAACTTAACCAAGCTGATAATAAATTACTCATAGTAAGTCTATATTTCTCTTTCCATTGAGAAGAATTATCTGGTACTGATTTAGTACGAGATTGACTTACTGTATTATCAGTAGTTGTTTCACCATCAATTAATTCTATTGAATTAGCTGTTTGATATTGCTTACCAGTTTTACTAGTTCTTATAGGCAAAGCCTCAATTTTTAATCTAGCTCCTTTTTGCCAACGACTAGTTCCAATGGCTTCACCATAAACTGTCATATCTGTTCCATCATCTTTGGTGACGTAAACTGTTACCCCACCATTATCTTTCTCAAATGCTTTTCTAAATGAGCATTCAAATGTTTCTGTTTCCATATGTCTCCTATTTATTTGTTTTACTATATTTCCTAATTTTTGCATTAGTTTTTATACATTATTCTAAACATTCTGTCCAAAGTTTTTTTGCAAAATCCACAGATCCTTCAGAACCTTTCCATCTAAAGTTGTCTAATGTTAAAGGAAACATTCTGACAATATCTTCTTTAGTTTTGGCTATGTTTATAATGTGTTCTATATGTTTCATAGCATGTATAATTTCTGTTAAACTATCACGACCTACCATATCTACACAATATTGATCTTTTGGAGAACAATATAATAACATGGTTTCTTTGCCAAACATATCTCTATACAAGCATTGTTGTCTTACATCAGCTTCTTTTGGATACCATTTAGCATCAACATTACCTGATTTAAGTCGTCTATATATGCTGTAGCTTTAGTATCTACAATAACATCTTTAAACTCAAAGTCAGTTTTAGCTATTACATCATACTTCAATCCATACTTTTTGCCTGGAATTTGAAGTTCATTTTGCCAAGAAACTACTTCACCAAACTGTGGTAGTTCTTTAACAAACTTATTAGCAATAATAGCTGACCATTCATATTCATCATCAACATGTTCTGTTGGTAATAAATCATCCATCTCATCACGACTATGTTCTAAATATTTTGTTTTAGCAAAATTTGTGATAGAATCTTCATCAGTGATTTGGTTTTGTAGTGCGTGATTAGCTGCATCTTCTGCTGCTAAGCCCATTATCATTCTAGCATTTGGGCTAGATTCAAAATCATATAACTCATTGATAATCCAAAATGCAGGACTATCAATAAACGTATTAGTTTTTGAAGCAGAATGACGATACTCGATTTTCATAGACATCTCCTTATGGTTATTAATATACAAAAATATTTAAGTTCTACCTGTAACATATCTTTAGATATATTAAAAGGTAAAAGAACTATAAAATGCAGTAACGAATATAAGATATATAATTTATCTATAATCTTATGTTGGCTATTGCACCCTACAAAAGTGTATGGGTGTAAAAGCCTTATTGCTCGACATCATCAATGTTCTAAAAACAGAGTATATCGACTCAATAAATTTTACTTTAAAAATAATAATTTTAAATCTTTTGTTGATAAATACTTAAAAGATTATAAAACTAATTATGAGAAAAATTGAAAAACCAGAACTTATTTCTACTATTAGAGATAAGAAAAAAATCTGGTTAAACATTAGAGAATCTCGTCTAATGTATATGTTTCATAGAAATCTTATATCTGTTGAAGAATATGAAGCTGGATCTAGATACAGAATAGCCTGTGAGCTTATGGGTGGAAGCTCAGGCAATTATTTACAAGAACGTGTAGATGGTAAAAATACAGATTTTATTACATCATCTCTTGGTGCAGCTCTTTCAGTAAAAGATTGTGATGAAGAAATAGGACCAATACACGCAGAATGCATGAAACTATTTTGTTGGTATAATTTTGGTATAATTGAAATAGCCAATCATTTAAGTTTGACAGAACGCAAAGCATCAAATAGAGTCCATGAAGGACTATCAAGATTAAGTATTTATTATGGGTACACGAAAGTGCGAAACACTATTAAAGGACAAGGAACTAAAAATAAAAGATAAAAAATATCTTAAATGGGTAGCTTCTAATCCTTGTTTAATATGTCAACAATATGGATGTAATGCACACCATATTACTTATGCTCAATTTCGTGGTATATCCCAAAAGGTAGGTGATCAATTTACCATACCTTTATGTGTAAAGCATCATCATCAATTGCATAATTGTGGTATGTCAGAACGTGATTTTTGGGCTAAAATTGATATAGATCCTTTACCAATATGTCAGATATTCTATGATCATCATCAAAATATGTGGAAAAATAAGAATTTTTTTTATGATGACTCTAAACTATGGATAGATGTTTATAATAAACTTGTACCTAAGATACAAAATAACATTGAATTTTTACTGCAACCCAATTAATACATATAGTTATCCTCGCTAGAGGTATGTTCTTATGACAAAAATATATAAATTTCCGAAGGTAAAACAACCATATTCAGATAAATTTCTTACTGGTGTTAAACCAGAAATAATAGGTGATTTTTTAAAAGAACAAAATCCACATTTATCTATTAAAGCTGCAGATGCTATGGCTCTTGCTATAATTTATAGCACTTATCTTCAATTAGTTTTTGATGAAGAAAACATAAAACAAGATATAGACGATTATAAAGATTATATTTGGGCAGCTCATGACAAAGAAACGTTACACTAAGAAAAAGAAATCTATAAAAGATAAAGACTCTAACGATATACCTTATATTAAATGTAGAGTTGAATGGGTAGATTGTGTAAGTGATTCTGCTTGGGCTTCTGAAAAAGAATTTAAAAATATGAAACTGGCTAATCCAGTTAATGAAGGATGGATCTTCTCTAAAGATCGTACATCAATTAAAATGTTTGCATCATATGATAAAGAAGAAGATGGAACATTAACATTTGGTGATCGTACAATGATACCTAAATCTTGGATTGTTAAAATTACAGAAATCTAGACACCCACCAAGTCTCCCTGATGGGTGATTGCAGGACTTAAACTAACAAGCCTTAGTACGTTATCTTGTAGTAGGTTCTAGCTTACCTATTCGTCATGATCGAATTTTTTAACTGGCTTTGTTTATAACATGTTAACTCATGTACCAGGAATAAATTTAATAGGTTTTCCTGGATCCTCGATAAGGCTTACTCCCTAACCAGTTCTTTTGGGTTCAAAGAGCTATATGGTCAATGTTTAAAACCATATTATTACCCAAAACTTTAAATACCTTTTTCTGCATAAGCATTAATAATTTTATCTTGCTCTATATTTCTAAGTGGATCTGTATAAACTTCTTCTACAGTTTCTCCACCTAATTCAATAATACGTTTTTTAGTTGCAGATATTTCTGCTTTAATGTGATCTTTAAAATGTTCAGCAGCACTAACTAATCTTGGAAAATTAGTTGGATATATACCATAAATGGTAAGATCATTAATCGCTGTTGCTACTCTTTGTAGACCTCTTTGACGTTTTTCTAGTCTCAGTATCTCGCTGTCTGCTTGGATCATTTTCCATCTCCTTTATTTTTTGTTTCAATTTATCAATTTCTAATTGCTTAGAAGCTAACATCATTTTTAATTGTACTGAATTATCCATTATTATCCTTTAATTGTTCTCTTAAATTATTTAATCTGGTTTTATATTCTTTACACCAAGATTGCATAATCAAAGAATGTTTATCATCAAAATAAGTAGATTCAATAGCATTGTCTAAAATTGTAAGACATTCTAAACAATCATCTAATTCATTTTGAATTTTTTCTTTATTAAACTTTTTAGCTTTATTAGTACTTATTATATGTTGTATAGCTTCATCTTGTATCGTCATCTATCCTCCTATTTAATGGATCCTTTACATATTCATCTATTTTATTTTTAATTGTGGAATATCTTAATTCACATAATTGAAGTCTTCATTTAAACGATCTATTTCTTTACGCAAATTTAAAACATCATCACATTTTTTTTTAAGTTTTTCTCTTAGCTGAGCCACAAGATTATGGCAATCACCAAGTACATCTTTTAACGTTTTGTTTATCATGCTGCCTCCTTTAGCTTTATATCAACTTTTTTTATAATTGCAACTGATCCAGCAATATGATCTCCTGGCAAACATTGTCTTTTAGTTCTTTCTTGCCAATTATACCATGCTTTAGTTGCACGTTCATTTGGATATGTAGTATTTTTCATTTTAGATTCTTCATCACAATACATATCAAATGTACGATTAGATATTTCAGTATCATAACCTTGTAATATTTCAATCATATCACAATTTAATAGTGGATATAAATCTTTAAATGTTGGTTTATTTTTAAACACATGAATATCTTCATTGTTGTTATCTTTCCATATTATTACATTATACATACATTCCCTTTCCTTTGTTAGTGAATATTACTCCCATACCATTACCTTCTTCATCAGAAGAAGCATATAGTTCTTGACCATCATCAAGATGAATAACTAATTGATTCGTAAAATCAGCTTCTGGCCCTGTATATCTAGAAATTTTTGTAATTTTTCTACCTACAAGACCATCTTTAGCTTCTTTATTCCAATGTTTAATATATATGTTCATGTTCATTCTAGCTCTCCTCCTTTTTCATTAACATAACTATTAATATCATCTATAATTTCATCCATTGTATAATCAGATATATCATTACTAGTTAATATAACTTCATTACCATCTGGATTTGTAAGATATATTTTTACACTATCAAATGTCCAAGTGTTCATAGTTCCTCCATTGTTATAAGATATTTTTTATTATCTATATGTACTTCAATATCAGCTACAGGATCATTACCTATAGTCATTCCTGCGCCTTCAACAGTTGCTTCAAGTTTTTCTTCAAGAAACGTTTGTATTGCATGTCTTATATCTAATAAATCATTATTCATTATTTATCCTCCATGTTAGTACCTTCTGGAACAAATCTTACTTGGATCTGTAATTGCATATAACTACATCCCCAAGCATCAGATAATGCTTCAATCAAAGCAGGTAACTTTTTAGTTTCTATTGAATCATCATTAATTAAATGATTATGCAATTTTAAAGTTTTCTTTTTATTTGCATATTCTTCACCATATTTATAAATGGCTAACGTATCTATCCACATAACACTCCTAATTTAATTGTTTTTTTATAAAATTAGATACAAGCTCTACATATCTAAACCACTCAGTAATAAAATTACGTTTTTTACCTTTACGTTCTTTCTCTACTTGTTTAAGTGCTTTATCTGTAGCTTTATCTAATAACTCTACTTGTTCTTCTTGTTTCAACATATATTATCCTATTGTGAATCCACCTGATTCTTTACAGAACTCAGCAAATTCTTTTACGTTGTTTTCATGAAATGGATAAGAAGTTTCACGATATTGCATATCAAACATCAATGCAGACCATCTATCATAAGCATCTTTATCCAGTTCTTTAAGATCGCCTGGACAAGTTATTTTACCATTCTGTTTATTTACAATTTTATTGTAAAAAATTTCAGCAGCTTCAGTTAATAACTTGTTGTATTCTTCTTTTGGTTTATGATCATTCTCCATAGCTATACGATAAGCTCTTGCATCATCTAAACGATCCAATAACCTATCAGCTATTTTGTTTGCTCTTTCTGCATTTATTGTAGAACAATCATTGTATTGACCTTGTTCATATTGTTTTTGTGTAATAATGTCTTGGCATTGTTCGTAAGTCCAATCCCAAAGTGGTCTCCACCACCATACATTATTTCTAAAGTATTCACCTTTTTCTGATTTATGATTACCAGTACTATATAAATCAAATCCCATATTCACTCCTATTGGTTATTGTTTTTAAGGCATAATGCCCAGCAAAAGTGCCGGGCATTTGCCACATTATTATTTAGACTCAATCATTAATTGATTAGGCATTTCATCTTGGATTTTAGCTTCAGTTAATATATTATGTATATACCCTCTAACTGATCCAAGTGATGATCCAGAATACAAAGCATTTTCACAAGATTCACGTTGTGCATCTAGCTTTTTAATAGCTCTACCTTTAGAACTATTATCATATGCTTTTCTGGTTTCTTCTTGAAGAACTTTATTAATATAACTATCAACATTATTTAATTTAATGTCAGTACCACTATAAGAAGTAAAGCTAGGAGTATCTTCCCATCTTCTAATATTCTTCCATTTAGTCATATGTTCTTCTAGCTTCTTAACTGCATCTCTTACTTTTCTATGCTTTTCTTCCTCAATTAATTCTTTTTGAGTTTTAAAAGATTCATATTCTTTTTGCAGTTTCTCAGCTTGTTTTTTTAAAGACTCTATCTTTAACATTGAAACAAACTTTTTATAGTTTTTTTGAGATTCTTTTTCTACTTCAATCTCTCTTTCAGATTCTAAAGCAGATCGTTTGTCTCTAAATTTATTTGCAATATAATGTCTAAGATATTCTTGTTCATCTTTTCTTATTGGTTTCATACATCTCCTATTGGTTTGGGCCAGGCTTTCGCCTAGCCCTACTTTATTTACGCAGACTTTTTAGTCTTTATTTTAGATTTAGATATATCTACTAATTGCTCAGCAGTTTCTCTAGCATCTCTATTTTTATCCAATGCTTCTTTCAAAGCTATGAATGTAGACGAGATACCAGATGTTTGCAAAAACTGTGGCAAACTTTTATATCTTGGATCTGATTGAAATAGCTCAGCATTTTGGTAATACAATTCATGTATCCACTTAGCTAAACCCATTTTCTTTGAAACTCTATCTTCCAAAGAAAGTTTTGTCTCTACTGTTTCCATCTTTATCCTCCTTTATTTTGATTTCAATTGGTAACTCAATAGATTCTGGTATATGCTTATCAATAGCTTTATAAGCACCTATGCAAAATCTAATAGGATATGTTGCTGTAGATAAAACAACATCACCTAATTTTTTTAATCGCATCATTATATTCCTCCTTTTTTTTAGTTAGTCGTATATACTTTGCTTTTACTTGACGATATTCATCATCAAATTCTTTTGTTCCAGGAATTGGATCGACATCAGCTGTGAGCCAATTCCAGCTTTTCCTTACTGCTACACCAGCAATACTAAAGGCCAAAAAGCGAGCCAAACTAATAATTCCATTCATTAATCTCCTTTCATTGGTAAAATGGTTTCAACTTTTTTTACTCTATAAAAATTATAGTAAGCATTGTTATCAATCTTATTAAATTTGTTAACTATGTTACTATAAGACGAATCTATACCAGATGCTTGAACTGGTTTAGAAACTTTAGACCACTCCTCTAACGTGATCATTGGATCAGCATTTGCTATTACATCAATATCCCATTTTTCATGTTGGCATATCTCCATAAGTTGATGTGCAAATATTCTGTTTTCACATTTCTCAACTTTTTGATATTGTTGAAATGATACTCCTAGAATATTAGCTATAGATTCTTGGTTTTTACCATTCCACACTCTATGTAATAATAGCTGTTTAGCTATCTGTTTTAGTATTTCTAATTGTTTATCGTTTTTACGCATTATTCACTCCATATAGTTTTTTCATGACAAGCAGCTCTCGCTGGTCGGAGCTGTTTGGCACAGTTATTACTCTTATAGATGGTTTCCCCTCTCTATATACCTTGACAAGTGTAATCCATCCTGTCTTTGGTTTTATTATTTCTAAGTTAATTGACTTTAACCAGTACTGTTTCCACCAAGAAATATGCTCACTCTTAATAGATCCAGTAAATGGTTGCCTATACATGAGCTGAACTGCTCTTGTCAGATTTATTGGTCTTTCTTTGAACTTTCCTTTTATTACGACTCGGTACACTCTTTACCTCCTTGCAATCTGTGAATTGTGATAACCATAATAAATGGTTTGCATATTGTTTTGCTGTAAAACCTTTGGGTGTCTTAGTCATCTAATTGATCCTTTCTTTTTGTTTCAAGTATTTCTACACTACTATGGTGAAAATCCCAAGAAGTGTAATCATCATCATTAATATCATAATTAACTAAACGTAAGGTATCATCTTTATTACCTTCTATAGTACGATAATAAACTTTACTTACTTTTATTTTATATTGATATTGTAGGGGTATTGGCATTCCCATTAGTCCTCCTGTATTATATTTTTAGCATATAACATTACTAATCCTCTAGTTGTGCTAGAGTTCAGTAAATCTGCACCTGCTAATTGATATATGAGTCTATGCTCTCTATCTGTAAATTCCGATAGATCCAAAGAGTCATTTATTTTATACTCTAAGTCCATAGCCTCTCTCTCATTTATTCCTGCTAAATCATATATATTCATATCACCTCCTGTTAAGGCTATGCCTAGCCTAAAAGGCGACTAGGCATGCCAATATTATTTACTTAACTTTTTTAGATAATATTTCATTCATTTTATTATCTAATTCTGATAACATATCAAACATAGCTTGTTGTTTATCAGTACTTTCGTTAACTTTCTGTTCCATTTCAGAAAATCTACCTAGTATTGATTTAGGCCAATAAGCTACTTTGGCATTAACATACTGTTGTTTTTCTTCAGCTGTTTTATCTTTTAGTGTATTTGTCATATTATTTTTCTCCTTTCTGACAAAGTTTGTTTTTGCTGGCAACAATAAACTTTGAAGATATTTTCTTCATATTGTTATCCAATGGGTGATGATTAGATATTGCTACATCATAATCATCTGGGAATGGAAAGAATAGTTGTAAATCTTCATCTACAACTTCTGCTTTCATTCTATCTGCTAGATACACTTTATACATATCATCTCCTTTACATTATACTTAATATACCTAGCACTAAGGCTAGGTACACTATATTACTTACTAGATTTGTCATCTGATAGTATGGATTTCCACATTTTATAAGAGAATACACCNCCTATAATCCANCCAATTATCATTAAAGTTAACCATACACCTAATAGTGTTAAAACGATTGTACTTAACATATTTATCTCCTTATTTTTGTATTATTTTAGTTTTAAAGCCAAACTCTTGCAATTTTTCGCAAGTTGAATTAGCTATATGTACGTCATCAGTATTATATACCTGACCTAAATTAACACCTAGTTTTGATACAACTATATGTGTTAAGGTATCTAACAATGATTTATTATCCATATTTATCTCTACTTGATATGATTTCATATGTACCTCCTATTGGTTATACTATACACACACACTAGTTAAATGGTGGGAATATAGCACTTATTTGTATGTCTTATAATATCACAGCAATCAATTACTACTGTAATATCAAAGAGTTAAATTATATTCGGCAATCAATTAATCAAACGATTTCGCCGAAAGTTAACTGACTACCGAATACTAACGATAACGATTGTTACCGAATAACGAAGTGGTGCCAGCTTGTCTGGCAATTTGGTGACAATCTCATACAACTAAATTGTAACATTGCCGATAAATTAAAGTCAGCTTTGCTGACAATTAACGACATAAAGACAATTGCCAATAGCAATTGACAGGGTTTTAAAGTCACCCCTGCATAATATCGACAACAGT
>JGI11772J19994_1000276_pt1 | contig 11405 bp, 14 predicted proteins | sample Etolagsurwater0m_FD_19994 | JGI IMG/M metagenome (IMG submission 19994) | reverse complement strand
GTGTGTCGCTAGAACTCCATGAAGGATCGTCTACGTAACTTGACCAAACACTTACATCGTCAGGGATTAAAAACTCTTTTCTGATGTCTTGCGTCCAATATGCGCCAAAAATTGTTTCAAGGTCTAAGTCACTGACTAGATAAGTATCTAATACAGAATTGTATGTTGCGTAATCTTTAGCATTTCTTGTAATAGGTTCAATATCTGTCGTGGTATCAAAAAGGCTAGGAGTAGTCTCACGTAAAGCAATATTGACACGAGGAATTTTGCCATCCTGCGTCAATTCCCAACTTATGCATTGGAATGTAGCCTGATCAAACCCAATCCGGTCATCCGAAAAGTAAACTGTGTCTCCTACATCAATATCGAAACCTTCAAGGTTCAGGCTCATTGATAAAGTTTTCTCATTGCGTAACTGTCTTAGAGTGATCAATGCAATTCTTTCGGCCATTGATTTTGACGTAGTGAATGGCAAAGTCAGATCAATAAAGCTAGGTTCTGCGTTATCTTCAAAGAAATAAACGCTATCGGTGATCGGTGTGAAATCTGTAGTCAAGTAGTCTTGATCTTTATCTCTGAACGTACCTTTGACCAAATTGACTTGGTTTCTGGCTGGGTTTTTTGTCGAAATATTAATCGGTGAAACGATCATGTCTTTAGTGATTGTTTTAGTAGGTGTTTGATAATCTCCTACCAACAATCGATATTTGCCGCCAGTAAAAATCAAAGCCCCGACACATGCTGTCAGCATGTCTTCTATGATTGCCTTTGGCGCTCTTGACGTATCGACTACACCATTGATCTCGTATCGATTTTCACCATCTACAGTTTCCTCACACGTATTAGCCGCCGAAATGAAAGATGCGTCATCAATTGCTGAGTCAGGTACATTTAGACCGTATATGGTATTCGTAAGATAATCCCTTATGACTAAAGCAGGATTGTTTGACCATCGGTTCTGTTATCTCTTGGATCAAACAGTTGCGCACCTTTGACCTCAAAGGTATGCGCTGGAACACCTTCTTTGTAAACAGTCGCATCATATGTCATTTCAATATAAGCGTAGGTGATTCCCTCATACTTCCAATCTTCTTCATTGATGATTACACCATCAATAGTCGCATTTTGACGAAAGTTCCAGTTCGCTAATTGAGGATAAGGGAAATTTTCGTTAGTTGTGACAGCATCAGCCCCTCCATTGTGTATCTGCACCTCCATGTAGCCACCATACCCACCTCCCGCGCCTAACAGTCTATCCCCAAATTCAGTATTACCAGCGACTGACCACTGATTCGCATCTTGCGTTGATTGACTGCCATACTCTCTGAGCAAATTGTCGTTTCCGTAATGAGCCAAAACATGCTCAGACTCTCTACCATTGATTGCTATGATCATTTGTAAGACGTTGTTGTTTGACCCTGCTTTAGTATCTATCCAAAGGATTGGGCCTGAAACCCTTGCTTGCCCATAAACGATCTGTCTAGCCGCGATTGGCGACTTGAACTGTATATTTCTTCCTCTTTGGTTGAGAGAATCTGCGCTAAAACCACCTAATGCGTTTAAGTCTGGAGCTAATGCCCTTGACGCAGCCGCGCCACCAACATAGATAGTCCCGGATGTTGTTGCCGCCGCCCAGTTAAAGCCACCGCCTTCTAAAGGATTCAAATAGCCAGTAGCCAAAAAAACAATTGCCGTTGTGACAATTACCTGTGGATCAGTTACGGTATCGATAATATCTTGGCCGAGATCTTGTACTTCATCAGCCATCTAAATTCTCCATCCATAAGCTATTTTTGATCGATCTGTATAGCCAAGACCTGTTGTCCAGGGATGTGCAAACTTTCTGCCTACGCATACTGACAGCACATTTTTCGTTCGATACTTGACCAACCCTACATCACCAACAGCAAGAAAATTTGCCGGGACTCGCTCAAGTCTTGCGTCCATAATTGCGTCAACATCAGGCATACCCCAATCATCCATCAACTCTTTTGCTTCTCGCTCAGTCTCATAGACTAAATACTCAGATACATCACAAAATCTAGATGGCTGAGATATAGCTCTATCAACAGCAAACACAAACTGTAAACAGTCCGCAGTACCCCATTCAAATTTTTGATCGAGCTTTGACTTGATCAAGTCATCAAATGCATCTCGCCATCCAGCAACACGGCTCATTCCCAAGTCACCTCTTTGAATTGTTGATCATTGAGATAGTAAAGTGAATGATCACGATGAACACGTAATTGCTCCTCATACGTGTACCGATAACTGCGCACCCTTTCTAAGGTTGCTAGTTTACTCTCGACATTAATTGTATATGTTGCACCAGTTGCACTTTCACTGATGGCAATCGTGTCGATATTGCCAGAAAAGATTTTGTAGGTTTGTATAACTTGAGGACTAGCATTTTTGTCGAAATGCCCGTAATAAACATTCAGCAATCTATTTTGATACTGCTCTTTGATTGCTTTAGTAATTAGTGAATCGGAATATGATGAAAACGCAATCGACAATCCTGTGGCTTTAATGTCAGAGGTTTCCTCTACGCTTGATATTGAAAGGATATTTTCTGAGCCAGTGTAATCGTTTGAGTCAATTGTGAGCGTCCCTGACCCTGTGAAAATTCTCACAGTTCCGCTATCGAAAAATGCTTCAATTGCCGCAAAAACTTGAACTCGTTCTTCATTGAATTGGCTAGGCGAACCAGTTCTGCTCATTGCACGTACCCTTCACAAGCGACTGACATTCCGTAAAGTGAAGCCTGATTAACATCATAAGTAAACACGTTAGACTTCAGCCTCCATGTCCCCTTGAGTGCGCTAGGTTGCATGAACACTGTGTCAGATGCCCAATCATCAATATCGCCTCTTAGGTAAGGCCATATATCGACTTCTTGATATAAAGTTGTTTCCGTACCCTCATTGGTGACTTTATGTAACCGATAAACTGTTTGACCGTCTACTGTATTGATTTGTGGTATTGAAATCCATGTCCCAACCGGAACAAAAAAAAGACCACCGACAGTCTTTGTCAGTCTCAATTTAGATAAGTTGCTATTTGGTGCATCAATTGTCAGTGTCTGATTGTTGGTGTCTGTGTCTAAAGTCTGCCTAACAGATTCTGGATGAATCAAATTGAATAAATTTGACCTGCCATTGAGCCTTGTTAGAAAGCCAATCAACTCCTCAGCCGTGTTCAGCTTCATGGGCGGGAAGTTAATAGTCATCTCCCAGTTTTGCCCTTCATACTCATAAACTTGCTGTTTATATGTAAACTGGCTTTGGTTGACCCCGACAGCGTTTTTTGCAGATACAGAAATACTTGCGATGTCTATATTTGTAGGGAAATCATAAACAGCCATGTCTATCCTCCAAATGTGGCGGCAAATGCACCGCCCCGTCTTCTAGCATCGAGCACTGCGTTTTTAGTTGAATTCGTGATCATTGGCATCATGCTCATCAATTCTGCCCTCACAGTGGCTGAAACGCCCGTAGAAATATTCATATTGATCGTGACGTTATCGCCACCTCCGCCCATCTTGTCAGCAGGAACAATTGAGCCTTGCTTATTCGGGATGAACATTTCTGCGCCACGTTCTCCAACCATATATGGTTGACCCGCTTGAACAGAGCCTCCAATGGCTTTGCCGGATGTTGGCAAGAATGACTGTATTGTATTGAACAATGGCGTTGTGATGCTCGATTTGATTTGCATCTTAATTAAATCAGCAACAATAGATCGAGCCATGTCCTTGAACGCATCTTTTGCTGATTTAGCACCCATGACCATATCAGCCAATGCATTGGTTGTTCCGTCAAATGCTCGTTTGACAGCAGAATCAAATGTGCGCTGTATCTCATCAGAGGATTGCTTCAAATTCTCAAAAGCTGTTCTAAGTCGATCAATTGTAGAAATTTGCTTTTCGCCTGTATCTACATTTTCTGATTGCGAGGCGGTAGTTGTCCCAATTGCTGAACCTAATTCTCTAACCTTAGCGGCTGCATCTTCTACCGATCCTGCAAATAAACTTAGATCAGTTCTCATGCCCCCGAAAGCATCTTTGGTAATCTTGCCCCATACACGGTTTTCTTCTAGTGCATTGATAAAGGCTTCAAATCCCTTGATCGCTTGAGCAAGAACATCCAGGATTCCTGCGACACCTTCTACGATATATTTAGCGGCATTTTGACCAAACTTTTCTATCGATCCGTTTGCCTCACCAATAGCCTCAACAAGATAGGTCTGGAACATCTCAGCAAGCGCAGTTAAAGCAGGAGCAAGTGCAGCGACTATCTGATCGATGATTCCGCCAAACAAACTCTGTAGCCTGAAGAACGCATCGTTCGCTTCTTCTACGCCTTTTGCTGCTTGAGAAGACATGACTACGCCAAGGTTAGTCGCCTCGTTGAACATAGCCCTCAAGCCATCTTCACCCTGCTTGAGTATGTTGACGAATGACACACCTTCAGAGTCGAACAACTTAAACGCTAGACGAACCTGGTCAGAACTTGATTTAACATTGCCGAACGCCTTAGACAATTCAATCATCTGTTCTTCTAGTGGTACTTGCCCCAATTCTCTGGCGTTGATGCCTAACTCAATCAAGGCGGCCTTTGCTTCACCTGTACCGTTAGCCGCCTCAGACAATCGTCTTGTGAATCGCTGTACAGCCATGTCTGTTGTTTGTATGCCAACACCTGACAACTCAGCAGCGTACCGTAACTGGCTGAGAGCCTCTGTCGTCACACCTAGTTTATTGGCTGTTTTGCTCAGAGTATCTGTAGCAAGCAAGGAGTTACGAACAAGCAATCCAATACCGCCAACACCGACAACACCGACAATAGCTGTTTTAAGAGAAAAGACAGCCGATGTGACTGCCCCAATGCTTCTGGTAATTGTGCCGAATGCGCCTTTGGTCTTATCTATCGCGGCAAGGGTAATGTTAATTTTTTGGTCTGCCATCTTCCATCACCTTAAAATAAGCCATCCATTCGTACAATTCTGATAAAGGTATTTCCTCTATCTCGCCTATGGTCTTGTGTAAACGATCAGCCAAGGCAATGAGGTTCAACCTCAACTGATCGTTTCTTAGTTTTTTTCCGCTGCCTCTGCTGAGGTAACGTCATTGAACATCTCTTGTGCAACGGCACTAATTACGCTCAATTCTTCACCCAATAAAAAAGCCTTATCCTCTAATGAGAATAACTTATCGCCATTCTCGTCTTCTGCCTTCAGTATGATTAGATCAACCATAGCAGCGACAGTCGGATTGTTAATGAAATCTTTATGCTTTCGCTGAATCTTATCTACGTCCCCTGCTGACAGAGGACGCACATAGATACACGGAATGATTTCAGCCCATTCGGAAACTTCAATCTGTTTGCGTTCGCGCCCAGATCGTAGCTCCATTAGTTTCTTTCCTAGGCTCATAAATTACCTTATGCAACAGTTGTTTCTGTCAAAGCACCAGTGCCTTGAGCAGAGAATGAAACTTCAACATTGCCATCAAATGATGCTGTTGTTGAAACAGAAGTCACAATAGCAGAACCAGAATAGTAAGTGTCTCCACTCGCTGTTCCTTCTGGGTAGAGTTCAAAGTCTACCTCAGTTGAAACGTCAATTGATCCTTGCCCATTGGTGTCTGTCTCATCCCAATAGCAATCCATTGAGATAGTGAACGTCTTGAGCGCACTTGTATATGTGCGGCTTGAGTCACCCATTGAAGTTGTTTCAATCGTGTCAGCAGATTGCTCTAACGTGTATGAACGAACTTCAGCTACTTGAGCAACTGAGCCACCACTTGTGGCGAACTTCACGATGCCCTCTGAACCAGTATGTGTTGCCATTTGAATATCTCCTTTGGCTTAGTGTGCCGTTAGGCGTTTCGTGAGGCTCAAGTTGTGCCTCTAGTAAAATTATACATGACCTCGACAGTCACGATAATCCCACCAACGGGGCTAATTGAGCCTTCGTCAGTCTCGATAGAAGTGATTTGCGTATCTAAAGCAAAGCCACCTCGTGTTCTATCTGTATCCAATGCTTCTTCAATCATCTCNATCAATTGNTTTCTGGCTGTGTCGATAGTTGTGGATTTTACATAACCGACTAACTGATAACTGATTGTAGATTCTCTGGTGATCTGCGAATCGCCAATGGTTGCATCGGCTCTGTCTTCAGTTGTTGTCTGAATCAAAATTGCAGGGAATTGCGTGTTAGATAACTCAGTGAAGTCAAACGGCTCGCGTGTCACCAACTTAGCAGCAACAGGAGTTGTCGCTCCTTGAAGTGTTGTCACAATGTTACTTGCTATGCTTTCACGCTTGCTCATTTAAATAATTCCTTGCGAAAGAATCCGCCTAATTTGTTCACTTCTTTTTGATTGAACTCAAAAAACTTGCGCTGACGGTTATTCCAGAAAGCCTTTTTTGCCTCACTAGATCGTAAAAAAGTGATTCTCGTGCGATGATTCTTTGGCTTAGTTGCGGTCATTGAACCTAGCATCTCTCCAGTCACCATCAAGTTCACAATGCCAGATGGGTCACCTCCGAATGCTCTGCGAGTCTTCGTACCAGGCCAACCTTCAGCTTTGATCGTTGCGTAAGCAGGAGTGTACCTTTTGAATGCGCCATCTGTCCCCGTACCTTTTTCCGTACGATCAAGGATGACATTTACCCCTTGTTGACCTGTCTTATACAAAGCGCGATCAATCTCTTGAGGCATATCTTTAATGGCTCGCTTGATATAAGTCTGTAGGCGTTTCGCATCAATGCGAACGTCAACTTTCATCGCATCAATCGCCCAGACACAACCAAGTCTTTCTCATCGTCTTGAATGATGCCATCTTCATCAAAGTCGTATTCAACACCATCTTTGAAGATTGACTCCATTTCCTGACCGAATAGATCGCGGTAGAAAGAAATCATTTCGCGGAATCGATCACCGTCTACCCAGTTGGTCAACTGAGGTAGTGCATACTTCCACAAGACTAGATATGCGTTAGCGCGTGTCCATTGCGTCTCTGTCAGCAATGACTCGTGCATTTCGCCTTTGTAGTTCGTGCGAGGCCACCACTTATAACGAATCTCACGCTTGATATCGGCTTCTGCCTTAGCGTGTTCGTCAGCAAATGACTCAATGCCTAGATCAAGGATGTCGGGAACGATAAGAACTAAATCTGAGTCACTAGAAAACGCCATAATCACCTCGTAGAAATTAGAAAGAACCGCCCCGTAGGGCGGCTCTAGTCAGACCCTAGAGTCCTGCGTCAAAGTACATCTCGACACCGTAAGCATCGTCTAACTCGCCTACGCCATAGATGGCAGTAGCGTTTAGCTCGAAACCACGGTTAGATGCGTCACGCTCTGGCTCAAGGTTGAAGTCACGCTTCATAGCCATTGCGATTGCTTCTGGAGCAAAGACAGCACCTTTCGCGTCACCTGAACCATCAACAGTCACGTTAGCAGATTCAAAGATGTCGATACCTGCAATAGTACCTACATATCCTGAACGCATTGCTTCGTTCTGAAGATCACCACCATTCGGATTAGCGAATGTGTTAGTGAGGTTAGCCTTCAAAGCATAGGTCTGGTATGGGTGGAATACACCAACCAAACGTCCTGGTGCTTTGGCAGCGCGGAGTTTCGCGGCAGCTTGGAACAAGTATGCAGCAGTCAACTCAGTAGTAGTCCCGCCTAAAGAATCTGAGAAGCCATCGAACAAGCCGATAACATCTGTGTCCATCTTAGTTGCGATTGCGTTACCAAGAACTGTGCCTAACTCGTCAGCAGGATTACCTGCACCGAAAGCAGCCATGTCAGTCAAGAACACCTGTGCGCCAACTTCTGCAACAGTGATAGAAATTGAAGACGTAGATACTTGAGTGGCTGACATATCCGTACCTTCAGTAAGGTCTGCAGCAGAAACAGCAGGATACTTCGGTACTTGGATTGTGACACCAGGTTGCGCGTCAATGTTGTAAACAGTGACAAGGTTACGGAGCAGAGATTGTTCTTCTGCTGTGAATCGTGCCTGAGCTACGATGTTGACGAACAGATCGTCAAGAGTAGTGGTAGTTGTTTCATTAGCCATTTTCGGCTCCTTTACATCAGTTGATTAAAACAAACGATTATCGCTTGCCCTTCATTGCGGCATACGCTTCTTTGCCACCATTTTCCCATGAAGCAAGCATATCAGCCACAGATGAAGGCTTCTGTGTAGAGCCACCTGCTGCACCTTTCGATCCTGTGCCACTAGGTGACGCTTTCACGAAATGTGGATTCGCAGTAAGGAACTCCGATACCAAATCATTGACTTGCATTGGTGTCCCAGAGTCATTATAGCGCACTGATCCGTCATTATCCAAAATCTCGACAGAACCGTCTTCTCCAAGGCGTGTCTTGCTCTTTAACAAGGCGACAACTTGGTCTGGACTGACTGCGTTATTCTGGCTTGCAGCGTTAATCAATGCACCGTCAACTTGGATTTCTTGCAGCTTGGTCTTGTACTGGCTTATCTCGTTGTCTTTCTTTTCCGCGAGTTGCTGTAAGACTTTCTCGAATTCGCCTTTTTCTTTTTGGCGTTCGATTTCCGCTTGCTGCTTTTCATCGAGTAACCTGCGTGCTTCATCTAGGTCAACTCCTTCTAACTTTTTTTCGTACTTCTTGCGTTCGCGCATGAGTCGCTGTTCAACAATAGCGTCCAGTTCTTCCTGCGAAAATGCCTTTGTACTTTGCTCCGTAGCTTCTACTGCATCAGCAGTTTGTTCTACACCTTCATTACCCATGACTTCATCGCTCATGTGACGTTACCTCTTTCGAGTTGGTTGGTTATTTGGATGGTTTCCATCCGGTCTTTCGCAAAGTCCCGTAGACGTAACTGTTGCATTGCTGCTTAGTCATTCCACGTTGCTTGCAAATCTTCTTCAGCTTCTTCTCTAATGCTAATGGCATTGTCATCTCCGCTAAGTTTGATGCCTTTCGGCAACTTAATCGTGGCAGTCTCATCAGGATAGTTTTCAGCAATCAAGGTTGTCGCTTGTTGATGAGCGTCATCGATTTTGTCAGTTTCAAATACAGCAAGTCTGTCTTCATCAATTGTTTTGTTGTTCTTTTTGATCTGACCGCGCAATGTCCAGACTTTCTTGCCTTCATCAAATTTCAAATACAAACCGCCATATTTCTTCATAATTACTCCGCATCAAATACTGGCCGCCAATGATGACGACAATTATACCCACCGCGAACAATAAACGGATCACCAGGTGCTTTACCTTGCCATTCGTTTGTAGTCCATAAACTACGAATTTCATCTTCACTGAATGTCTTCCCTGCGTGTTTGATACACCAAGGCCGACTGTCCTGAATGACTGAGCCGTAGTATTTCCATCGATCAGCACCGACTTCTTTACCTGCAGCGACATTGATTGAGGCATCGAACTGCATCACTGAATCATGAACCATCTGTGTGGCGTAACGTCTCATGTTACGGCCTGTGCGATCTGCGGCATAAATCTGATGGAGTTGACGGACTGCTTCTTCAGCCTGATCTGATGCAGAGTTAGCAATGTTCACAAGCCTCTGCACTTCCGCCTGATCTGATTGGATATAAACGCCATTGATCTTTTGTCTGACGTTTTTAATGGACTCATCCACAGGGCGGCCAACAAGCGTATTCTGGTAGACCTCGTTTGCGAGTTCGTCTGAAAACGTGACAGCAATGTCCTGAAACCCTTGGAACGATATCCTTTGTAGATTCGTGACAACTTCTGGCGGGACACCCACGAACGATTGATATTCCTCGAACATCGCTCCGACTGACTCAACGACTTGGTTGTATTCACGGACGTTGAGGTCTGCTTGCGTAAGGTAGGTTTCACGCATGATTTGCTCGATGTCGGCTCTGGCTTGTACCGCCCAGACCAGATCGAACAACTTGCCCTGTTGTACTGGCGCAGTGACCATATAGCCCGCAAGTCTTTCTTCCAAGGTTTGCAGTATGTCGAGCATCCGTCTTTCATGCGTGTTACCTAACGCATCAACGATTCTGGCATGATCGAGGTCAGCAGCCATTTACTGTTCTTCAGTTGGACTGAAGTCTCCAAGCGTTCTAGCAGCATCGATTTCCTCGTGTGCCTGATGCAGTAGTTCGTCATCAAGTACCAGGTCAACGATCATCTTATCGACTTCACGGGTGAACGTAGGTGATTGAACGCCAGATGCGCGAGCCTGTTGCAAGAACAACAGTTCATTCGGGTAATCACGGATGTCGAACGAATCAGGATAATTCACTTCAACGTCAGGTGTGACACCAGACCAGATGCAAACGTAGAACCAGATTTGTTCTTCTGCCAACTGGAGTAGATCAGCCTTCTCAGCTAATCGAGCATTCAGTAATTGGAACTCAGTCTGCAAAGCAATACCTGATGCCTTCACAGCGTCAGTACCACGAACAGCACCTAAGTGTGCCATGCGATTGATTGNCTCTACNTTNGCCTTCATTGATTCGTGAATCGCAGATAGGTTCTGNCCGCTAGGTTGCAGCATGAATGGCTTGAGGTTTGGATCGAGTTCATCNGGCATATGGACAATGCCACCTGCCCCTGCTGATGCGTCNGTGTCGTAAGTCTTCACCAGTGTTGGGTGGTTAGANATACGGATCAACTGCTCAATCTCTGACAGTTCTTGATAGATCGCCTTCTGCATCAATGCGATGTCAGCGATGTCAGACTTGCCGATACCTTTGGTAACAGTGCGAGCAGCAGGAAGATACACAGCAGGAATATAGCCGATTGGGTTATCCATCGACTCTAGTAGGCGTTCTGTCTCGTTGCTGACTTCATAAAGTTCAACGGTTTCTTCTGTCCAAATGCGGAAGTGTGTGATGGTTTCAGTAGCGTCTTCACGCATGACTTCTTCACGCAGCTTCAGATAGACCAACTTCTGTCGGCCTGATTCTGTGCGTTCCCATTTCCANTCNAACACGTTCTCAGGTGTGTACAGATTNAGATACGGACGGATGTCTTGCGCNAGTTCTTCAGCGCGAGTCCCTGCATTGGATTTAGGCTTGTCTACTACGATCCAGACATGACCGTAAACAGCAGACCAAATCTGTGCTTGCTTCATGAACGTATCGAGCGAACGTCCATCTAGGTCAACGTCACGCATCATTGGCAGCAGAACAGGATTATTCTCTAGTGAGTTGTACTGGCGAACTGGTGGTGTACGCCATAGAAATGATGAATAGATGTGAATGACGTTAGCGCAGTGGTTATCGATTGGCGTTAGGTCTAACCGTCTTGCGTAGTCATTCTTGTCTTCTTGAATGTACTGAACCAGGTATTGTCCGTCTTTGTAATGCTCGCCACCTAGATATGAACGCAGGTGAAATTCCCACTGGTCTACATA
>JGI11772J19994_1000272_pt1 | contig 11435 bp, 17 predicted proteins | sample Etolagsurwater0m_FD_19994 | JGI IMG/M metagenome (IMG submission 19994) | reverse complement strand
TCCCTAGACAGCGTTGTTCCTGACGATGTATAAGTACCAAGACCGACTTCCCAATCATTACCAGATGTAATGGCGTAATAACAAGTATTACCATCACCTATGACTGAAAAGTCTTGGAAACCTGTAACTGCACCTGCAAGCGTAACTGTACCTGTGCCTGTAGTGGTTGTGGTCTCTTGTACCCTATCTTTTACGACAAGTGCCATGACTTATCCTTATGCTAATGCAACAGTTAAATTGCCTGTTGTGATTTTAAATATATCACCACTATCAATAGTCTTAGAACTGTCTAATGGAGTATGATACAAAAGTTGACCACCAGAAGATGCATTCCAAATACCAATATGCGTTACAGTACCCCATGATGCAGTTGCAGTATCAAATGTAATATCCGCATCAGTATCTGCTCTGTATGAAGAACCTACTACAGAGGGAGTTCCAAAAGAAGCAGCTTTTCTAACATAAGAACCGCCTGACACTTCTGTACCTGTACCAGCATCAGTTGGGTCTGCTGTGTGTAGTGAAATATACGGTGTTGCTACTGTTGTAAAAGCTGTATTAAGAAGCGTTGCTTTTAATAAAGCATCTTCTAAATAACTTGACATTTCTGACATAATAAATTTTCCTTATCTTGTTGTGACGTTTAATGAAGCACCTGAGAAGGTAGCACCCTTATCATTTGATTTAATGTTTGCTAATGCTCTGTCATACAAACTTCCCCATACAGCGACTCTTTCATCATTCATCAAGTAGGGTTCAGCTTCTGCTAGAGTTGCATACAGTAAAGCATCTGGAAAATATGCTAAATAGATATTAGAGGCAGTTGATGTGTCTATAAAGTCTGGTTTAGCATAATAGAGCATCTGCACAGTTCGTGAACTATCCGGAGTTGGTGCGAACTGAAACTCGGATGCCAATAGTGTAAAATACTTCGGAATACCTGAAGTATGTGTTAATTGGTTTCTAAAAAACTTGTCTGGTGTTTGAAATTCTAATTGATAAACAGGATTTCCTTGTATATGCAAATCTCTTAACTGCAAGAAGTCAGTAGGAAACGCAATCGTAGCATCACCAGATGTTGTCGATGCAGTTGCCACTTTTAGCATTTCTTGCACTCGTAGATCACGAGATAATCGTTCTTGTGCGAGTTCTATAAAGTCAGGTATAACAGAATCTAGGTCTGTTCTGGCTAAATAGTTCTTCACCACAGTCACAAATGCTGTGTAATTAGTGAAAGCCATTTATTATCCTTTTTTAACGAATACCATGTAACCATTGGGCATGGTTACTTGTCTTATAATTTCAAATCTTTCTTTGATTTTGGGTTGCCACCAGTCAAATGGTTGCTGTATTAGATGTGCATTTCTGCCATCTGGAAGTGTTTTTACTGCTGGACCAGTATGTATTGTAAAAAAACCATACTTGTCTGTTACTCTTTTTAAATCATCAAGCACATTGTCTAATAGCTCAGGCTCAATATGTTCTAAAACATCTATACAGGTCACAAACTCACATGGTTCAGGCTCATCTGCATATAATGGATTGCTAGGTTCATATGCTTTGTAATTTACTTCGGTTTTTAATGCCTCTTTTAACCGAAGTTTACCTGCACCATAGTCGAGTAAATCGTTTATTTTAAATTGAGTAATAATATCGTCAACAATAGATGCAAATTGTAATGATGCGACTCCGTAATTAGGGTTCTCATGCAATTCACGTTGCATTTCTCTGTATTCGTCAGATATTAAGTTGCTCAATGACTTGTTTCCATGTTTTATTGTCTTGATAGACTAATCTCATGTGTCGATACCAGGGCATACCAGGTTGTGCATATCGCCATTGATGCCATTTAGGTACTAAACAGATAGTTTTAACACCTAATGCACTTGCACAATGCTGTGCTGTTGTATTGACACCTATTACCATATCAAGTTCAGCAATTAATGCTGCTGTATCATCATAATCGTCAGACTGTGTAGCAAATGGGAAGTATTCAACACCTTCTAATCGTTTATCTGGTCTGTAATCTAGTGATACAAACTTGTAATCTTGTTTTAATAGTGGCTCTAAATCTTCTTGGGTTATCTCTCTGCCTTTATCATTGGTTCTGCGACCACCACCATGCGTAGTTAAACCAATAACTTTCTTACCCCATGAATCAAACAATGCTCTCCACATGATTCTACGTTGTGGATCAGCTTCTAAATAAGGTTTCCTAGGAAATGTTTTACTATCTAACCTAAAGAACTCTGGCAACCCACCAATCGCACATCTGTGGTCAAACTGTTTATCAGCAATCCACTCTGGATGTTCTTCTTTGCGTGTACCGTGTACCTCGGCTCTTGGGAAACTTCTTTTGAACAGTCCTTCGAGTTTAGGGTCACAATCAATGTAAACTTGTTTGCTAATATCAATAGCATCAGGAATACAATTACCATAAAATATTTCATCGCCTAAACCTTGTTCACCATAAATCACAATGTTTTTATCAGGTTGTTTTTCCCATCTACTTTCATCATGGTAATGCCATTCTTTACGATACTTACCACCTAATGATTTACCCCATTGTTTCCAACCATCTTCCCATTTTGCTTGTGCTAGATAAGCATGACACAAGTTTAATTGTGCATGTACATCGTTAGGGTCAGACTCTAGTGCTAACTTACATACTTCTTCAGCATTTTTCCATTCAGACATTTGCACAAATGATGCACCTGCGTTACTGTAGGCTAGTGCATAACTAGGGTCAATCTCTGCTGACTTTAAGAAGTATTTAATAGCTTCTTCAAACATATCCATATCGTGACAAGCTCGACCAAGCGATGTCCATAACGCTTTGTTATCCGGCGATTCTTGTACTGCTCGTCTAAAGTATTGATATGCAAATGCAGGTTTATCAGCTTGTAACCATATATATCCTAGGAAATTTAAAGCTGCTGCATCGTTTGGGTAATGTTCTAATACCTCGTTAATCAGAGGCATTGCTGTATCGTATTGCTCACGATTGATTAAATCATGTATTGCTAACTCTACTCTTTGGAGTTCTTGTTTATCCATGCTTTTTAGTTGTTGTTTTTAGCCAAGGATAATTAGTATTAATTTCTTTTAGTAATTCTTTTGTTTGGTGTTTATTGTAAATGTCGATACCTTTTTTCTTGAGTTCCATTTCTACAACTGGAGGGATACTAGCATAATGTACCCACGACTCTTTAACACCTTTTTGCCATGCTTCCTCACCATTCCTAATTTTTTTTAATTGGTCGATGAGTGCTGTGGTATCTTGCACTGAAGTAATCAGATGCTCGTCTTTACTAGCATCGTAATCGTAATATTGTATAACTCCTGTTACTGGGTCTTTATCAAATAATATAGGCATAATATAAAAGAAAGGGGGATTACTCCCCCTCCCTAAACTGCGTTTTCTGTAGAGGGCTGCAATCCCCTATAAAAAAATGATAGCACATAATTAATTATGCACCAACACCTTGTACTTTAGCATGAGCATCTGGGTTGTTTACAACCAAGCAGTACTCTGCTGTCATCATGTACTTGGTAGAATCACCAGTTTTTGCTAGTTCTTCTTTAGTGATTGGTCGTAGTGATGCGACACCAACATAACCAGGGTCAATACAAAGAACAGCCTCGTCACGCATAAAGCGATCAAGTTTAACTGTGTGATTACCGTAGTCAGAAACGTAAACGTCTGCTGCTGCGGTGATAATAGCTTCGTTAGTGCCATTTACCATATGACGTTTCTCTGCAATACCTGCAAATGCTGAGAAAAGTTTTTTGTTTGCAGATGACATTAAAATAGTTGTTGGCTCACCACCATCAACCCAAGCTGCTTCTAGAGCAGATTTTAAATCAGCTTCGATAAATGTACCTGCTGTACCGTCAGTAGGAGCTACAACTGTACCGCCAGAGAAACCTGGTGTAGTTGCTGTTGAAGCTGCAGTAGCTTTGATGCTGTTACCAGCAATCCAAGACTCCATACCTGCTGATGATCTAGCTGTACCTGCACCACCTGCTGATGATGCTTGGTTACGCACTAATGCGTGTTCCATGTCACGTTTAAGTTCTTTACCAGCTTTCATTAACTGATAAGCAACTTCTGACTTACGACCGTACTTGCGTACAACATCGAAAGTGTTAGAAATTTGAACTGTCTTACGTGAAATCTGTGTGTAGTTACCTAACACAGTTGTTGCTGCGAGTGTCGCATATGATGCGTCATCGCCTTCAACTTGACGGTTAGCTGCGGCTGCTGCTAATGCGTCTGTTTGCCATTGGTGGTAGGTCTGACCTGCTGAAGTTTTTTTAGCCATTGATAACAATGGTGTATCTTCTGGGGAAATATCATAAATAATATTCTCGAAGTCCTCAGCAATACCTGCACCTGTATAACTATTGGTAGCTGAAACTGCCATAATAATTTACCTCTATAATAGATTTTCGATTAATTTACTTGCTACCTCTGAGCTACCAGTTTTGCGTAATTGGTCACGCATCTTCTTAGCACTTGCAGTAGCAACCTGTTTTTGGTCTTTTGAACCTGGCTTCACAACAGGTTTGGCACTTGCGACCTTTTTCTTCGTTACCGAATCCTTAGATTTTAGTTTTCTCCATTGCATAGCATCGTGCAACACCTTAACGTGTCTAGGGTCAATGATTGAGTTTAGCTCAGCGTCAGTAAAGCCATATTCCTTGCCTATAGAGATAACTTCTTGGGTGGTCTGCTGACTCCAATTAGGTATTTCCTTAGCGAGTTGTTCTTTACCTTTCCTTACTTGTTCTGCAACCAGTTGTTGCTGTTTAGTCAATGCTTCTTGCCGTTTGGATTCAAACTGTGAAACCGCACCGCTACGTTCTTGTTGTAGCTGATTATATTGGAAGAAAAGTTTTTGTGCCTCCACAAAATCACTATCAGACAACTTTTGCCAGTCCACGTTTTGATACTGTGCTAGTTGTTGGTCTAGTGCTGTGATCTTCGCTACATCTTCAATTAACATACTATTCAGTTGCTGTTGCTCTTGAAATTGCTTAGTTGCACCATTAAGTTGTTCTTGTAGTGCTTCTAATTCTTTCCGTTGCTCTGCAACCTGTTGTGTTTTTTGAGTGTAGTCAAGTCCTTGTTGGGCTAATGCCACGACTTCGTCAAGAGGTTTCTCGACTTCCTCACCATTTACTTTTAGCTTAACGACTTCAGCAGTTTGTTCCTCATCAGAATCTTCTTCTTCGTCAGCCTCGGCATCTGGCTCGTCATCTTCGGTTTCCTCATCTTCTATATCCTCACCTTCTAATTCAGGTTCGGCAGATAATTCTTCCTGTTCCTCTTGTGGTTGATCTTCGTCCACTCTAGGTGGTTCGTTAGATATGTCACCAAGCATCGCTTCTAAACGACTTTGTGGTGACTCCATAGTTGGTTGGTCACTCATAATATTTCCTTTTTATTTGCTAGTTAGGTACTAGCACCCAGATAGACTAATGTCTAAATTCTTTATCCGAATACTCTAAACCTTTTATCTTCCACTTGGATTTTAGCCATCTTACCTGTTTGCATAACGTCAGTAAGTGCTTTCTCAATCTGTGACAAGGTTTGTAGAGCAATGACTAGGCGATTGTGTGTCTTATCATCACCTAATGGACTTGTATTCATTGCATCAATGATGTTGTTCTTTACGGTTTCAAATGCTTCGATATAGACTTTATTCTCTAATATCTTTTTAGCATCATCACCACGTTTAATTTCTGCTAATATCTTATCCGCCATACTGTGCCTTTATGTTAGCGATTGCTAAGTCTGTTTCGGCTTTTAATTGTGCTTTAAATCTTTCTAGCTCAGCCTGTGATGCAATCTTCTCACGTTCTATGAGTATATCATTGCGTGAACGTAATTGCTCTTGTTCCATATCGGCTTGATTTTTCTGTGCTTCCAACTGCATATCTGCCTGAGCTTTTGTTTGCTCAATCTGTAATTGTCCTTGGATAAGCTGTTCTTGTGGACTTGGCATAGCTTGTTGTGGTTGCATTTGGTTAGCAGGGTCATTCCAAAATTCTTCTGGGTTTTTAAATCCTGCGTTCTGTGTAAGTTTAGCCAACGCATTGTATATCTTGCTAGGATCAGTAAGACCAGCTTGTAATGCTTCTTTTTGCATTTGTAGAATGTTTGTAAGGTGGAACATTTGTTGGTCTTTATTACCTGCACCTAAACCAACAGAGATAGATAAGTCTTTACGATTCTTCCACTCACGAGGGTCAATCTCTACCCATTGGTTGCGTAGTCTTACAATGTCAGGTTTAGTTACATTCTGACGAACTAGGCGATGTACAAGTAAGAATAAGTCTTTGATACCTGTTTCTGCAAATGTTCTAGCGACTAATTCTAATCGTTGTTGTGCTGCAGACATAATCTGTTGCACACCTGTTGCTGTCTTATTAAGTGAGTTGCTATCTAACCCTTGGTTGTATGCAGTCACGCCTGTGCGTTTCTCTTTCATGCTATCCATGTATTCAACCATCGTAAATGATGTTGGAGGGAATGGTGCATGAGATAAAGGCATTACAGCAGAACCTGGCTCACCTTGTACACGAACAATACCACCTGGTCGAGAGGTTAGCATATCATCTAAATTAACACGGTCAGACACCGCATAGCGACCATTGTTAGCCAAATACATATTATCTAACTGACCACGAATCAATGTAGATTTGATTAACTGAATGTCACGAGTTAAATCTGTGTATGAACGACCAATGTGTCTGTGTGGCATAAGCATAGGTGTAATACAAGCAAATGGTACATGGTCACAAGTTTCTTCTTGATAGATGATTTGGTTGCCAATAATCACATAGCGTTTGCGTTCACCATCGACCATAAAGTATGTATCACGAACTAATATCTTGCCATCAGTTACAGCTCTGTCGTATTGTTCTTGGTAAATATCACGAGCATTAGACTCTAATTCAAACGCATCATTATCTGCGTTCATAATTTCTTCGACTTCTGATAAGTCCATGTCAAATTGTTTTGCAACTTCGGCTGGGTCTTGTAGCTCACGATGTTGCACAAAACGTGCTGTATTTAAGTCTATACCTGTACAGTCAACAGATACCATGATGTTTTCAGGCGATACGTTTTTAATGCAGATTTCACCTGACATTTCTCTGACTTTAATCTTAACGTCATGCAACATAGGTTGCATAAATGCTTGAGCCATTTGTTGTTCAGCAGAGATTGTGCCATCTTCTACATTAACATCTAATGGTGTTGCCATCTCAGGTGTGATAGGCATTGGCTCAACAGACGGATCAGGATATGCGTCATGCTCTAGTATTTCAATGTTGTCATCTTGTGCCAACATATCTAACTGACCATCGGTTAGACCTCTGTATTCTTCTTCCTCGTATTCTTCGTATTCTTCGTAATACGCTTTTACATAACCATTCTTAGATAACAGAGCATCTTTCATCCATACATAAAAGATTTCAAACCCATTGTTCTTGTCCATTACGATGTGATTAATGTAATCTGTTTCTTGGTCGGCTGCAGCAACATCTTCAGGATTCTTTGGCTCAAACCTTACAACTTCATCACCAGATACAAATACCTTTAGTAATTGTGGTAATGCTGATTCGATTGTGTCTTGTACATCATAAGATACAACCTGTGAACGACCATCGACTTCGTTACCAAAAGGCTCACCAAGATAATATTGGATAGCTTCTGCACGTTCTGCTGATAGCTGTGAGTCATTTATACCGTAAGCAATATTTTCCTCATTAACTATCTGATGCAATATTTCTTCATCGGTCATTGAATTTTGTTGTGCCATTAAACAATTCCTGTAAATTTGTTTCTCTTTAAGTTATTTTCTACTTTAGTAATAAGTTGCATATTTTTTTCATTAGACTATACCGAGATTACTGTATTGTATCTCTTGACTTCCCCATGTTTCATTGGTCATTTTGTCAATAGATACGTTTAAATATCTAAAAGCATCTGCTCCATGTGAATACTCATCGTGAACTGGTGAACCAGGTTCGTTAGTAGATGGACTGATACTTCGTCTGTAATGTTTTAAACAGTCGATTAAACGACTTGTAGAGTTATCAAAGTATATACGATGGAAGTTCATACGACTAACCTTGATACCAGACTCAACATCTAGTCTTGGCACAATGCGAACATCCCAACCATTTCTATTCATTATATCTTCTGCTGATATACCATGTTTAAAGTCTTTGGATTGACCNTCATGNGGTAGATACATTTGACCCCAATTATAAGGTAAGTTCTTTAGTTCAGCAGAATAACTGTCGAGTGTTCTGTGGTCATCTTCTATGTATTTAATAACACGAACATCCGATATACCTTTTTGACATAGGATAATTGACATAGAGTCATTCCAACCTAAGTCCATAACCACATGAACTTTAAGCTCNGGNTCATAAGGTACGTTACATACTCGACCTTCTTCTTGTGCTTCTCTTATCTCATTAGCGTAGATAGCACCATCAACAGCAGACTTACATTCACCTAACCATATATTCTCGTAGTCAGGGTTATTAGCCTCTGCGTGTTTTCGTTCTTTTTCTAATACATCAGGAAACCAAGGGTTATCAGTATAATTAATTTTAACAACCTTGGCATCACTAGGTGGACTTACTACAAACCTTGTGTAAGTGTCGTCAGTATCCAGGTCAGGGTTAAAGCTAACCCATATCTCTGATTCTGGTTTCCTAATAGTGGGTATGAGAATGTCCCAAGACTTTTTACATATTGTCTGTGCTTCTTCACACCACACAATATCGACACCCTCAAAGGATTTAATACTCTCTACTGTGTTATTAGCTAGACCTGTAAAACTAATCTGTGATCCGTTTCTACATCTTATTTCTGTTTCTAATATCTCAAAGAACTTTCCTAGTTCTAATACCTGTATTTGGTCTGATAATAACTGATGCACAGATTGTTTAATAGACCGTTGTATTTCCCTAGCACAAAGTATTCTGAGTCTTTTTTTTGTTGCTTCTAATAGTAATGCCCTAGCAAATCCCCATGATTTACCAGAACCTCGACCACCGTATGCTACTTTGTACCGATAAGGTTGAAATAAGAACTCTAATTTATCAGGAAAGTTAGCGTCTAATATGTCAGATTGATTAACTTCCATCTTTTTTCAAAAAGTTTACAGCTATGTTTACAGGCAGTTCTGATCCTTCTACCCCTGTTATTTCTGTTGTGGCTACTGATTTGCCATCAATTCTATCGCCAATTTCTTTTATTGCTGCAATATCACCATCTTTAGCTTTAGCAAATAAAGCATAAGCTACTTCATGTAATTGTTTATGGTCGTCTTGGATACCTAATTTTCTTATTATATCGCTCCAAACCTTACCCTTATGATTAGAATTACCTTTCATAGCCTCGCTAATCATCTTCTTAGCTTCTTCTGTATGTTTTTCACCCTTATTCATGATTCTGTCTTTTCATGTAAGTTTTTGATTTTATTTGCATCATTCATTTACAACTCCATTTAGGTTGGTTGTTATAATTTACTTCTAAATATTCCTGTGAGTGGGTTAATCGTATGAGTGAATGTAGTCATCCAATCAGTTCCGTAGTCCATGCTATGATAACCTTTGAAGCATGGAGTGCCAATTGTGTAATGTATTAGTTTAGCATCAGGGTTGTAGTCGTATTCGTTAGCCAACCAGTTCCATTCTATAGGTAGTTCACCTACACTATCTGTCCATTCAAACCTGTGTAGCTCTTTGCCTGATGCTTTGGCTACATACTCTGGTGTTAGTTTGCTACAGTCTTTATGGCTGCAATTAAACAACATGACGCTAGACCAATTCTTTCTAGGGTAATCTTCGTTGATGTTACCTAGGTATTTAATAGGGTATTTAGTCTTGTAGTTATGCTTTACCACCTTAACCGCATCGAACATAGGTCGAAACAGCTCTGATATGTCTGCCTTACATAACATATCACCATCGACAAACAATGCCTTACCCTTGTAACCACATAAGTGTGGCACTAAGAACCGACTGTAAATAAACTCGTTACTACCGTCTTTGTGGTTCTCTTTATAATCTTGTAATGTATTTAATGCTAATGGAGTAAAACTAACAGGTTCGGTGCAATGTTTTATTACACTCTCACAAAAGTTATGATAGGCGATGGCTTCTTTAGGATCATAGCCAACAAATATTCTAATCATTTTCCCATTCTTCTCTTATTTCACGCATACGTTCTAGTCTAGCATCCTTGCTCATGTAATACCATTGCTCTAGGTCATCGTATGTTCTGTGACAGCTTTTACAATGTGTGCCTTCCATTCTACATACACCGTTACAGGGTGAATCTAACACTTCCATCGTTTTCTTGCTGCCTTACCTCGTTCTCCTGTCCATCCTGCTGATCTAGCACAGAATGATTTACGTCTTTTAGCATCTTTACTGCCTGGCTTTACTTTACCAGTTACAGGTGCTTTTAGTTTACTGCCTGTCGCTGCATTGTATTTAGCACGACCTTTAGCTGTTAATCCACCACCAGCTTTGACCGATAACTTTTCACCTCGACCAACTGATAGATTAACTTGTTTATTTGTTGCCATTAACGCATTAGGCTTGTATTAGGGTTTTGAAAGTATTTAGCCATTTGATAAATAAGACCAGGCATAGATGGTGTACCTGCAACAAATCTTGGATACATTGTTTGTTGTTGTGTAGGATTGACGCTAGTTGTTGATGATACATAGTCATCAAATGTGCCTGGATAGCCATTGGCTTGTGCCATAGCATAATCTTGCATAAGTTGTTGTTGTGATTGTCTTGCTAAATCTGAAGCCTGACTAACAGCACCAGATGTTTGCATACCACCATTTCTTAATAATTCTAATAAACCCATTATTCTTCCTTTTCAACCTCTACATCAGATTGGTCAGCATATGCACTAATTTGCACTCTGACAAAACCTAAATTAAATAATAAATGGTTGATTTCTTTACCATCGACTTCTGATTCTGTAGCTTCAACACCAACATTGAAACCCCAGTATGGATATACAGTTAGACTCATGCTTTTTTCCTTTTCATTGGTTTCGCAGTTTTAGCTGCTTGTTTAAATGCTTTAGCTGTTGGAGCTCCTTTTGTGCCAGGTTTTCTCATACGCTCATCTGAACCTGCTTTAATACGTTTACGTTTAGCATGGATGTTTGCGTATAGTCCTGGTTTAGCCATGTTATTTTGCTTTTGGTTTTTTGTGTGTTAAGTATTTGCTACTAGTAGTATGAGTAGCACCTGACATTAATTTGCCATTGTGCTTATGTGTCTTGCCCTTAAAAAGTTTACCGTTAGGTAAGTAATGCGGTACACCTTTCATTAATAACCCTTCCTCATAGGTTTTTTCTTGGTTGCTTTTTTCATTGG
>JGI11772J19994_1000271_pt1 | contig 11492 bp, 15 predicted proteins | sample Etolagsurwater0m_FD_19994 | JGI IMG/M metagenome (IMG submission 19994) | reverse complement strand
AGAGATCCAGCCGTGGCTCCCCCTTGTGCAGTTGCTGCGCCTGCGCCACCGGCAAAGGAACCAAGAGCGCCACCGAGAAGACCTGCAGTAATACCAGTGCGGAGGCCTGCACCGAGATCCTTCTCCTCGATTGCAGTCCCAAGACCTGCGCCGATAGACCCAGCGATCAGTGGGCTCAATGCTCCGAGCGCACCAGCGCCGGCAAGGCCGGAACCGAGCAAGCTGAGAATCATAGGAAGTGCCATCAGTGAAACCTCTTATTTATGCACCTGCACTCTATCATAAGTGATTACTGTTTGTAATCCCTTCACATAACCCCACCGCCTGCAGGAGCAGGCGCAGTTACAGTGATAGCTGTGCTTTTCTTTTCGGCACCAGTCCATGGGTTGCTGCACTGTGGGCAGTTGCCGTCTGGATAGGATGCAATTTCTTCAGGAGTATCCACTTCGTTTTCACAAGTTGCGCAATGCACAATATCCCGCGATGTCGAAGGCAGATACTGTTTGCCGTTAGGCATAGTGATAATTGTTTCGCCGCTCATATGGCACCTCACAGTTGAAGTTGATTGACGTTAACAATAACCGATGGTGCATCTGGGGCAAATGCCAAGCCAGTAATCGGGGCTATATCAACGTCAGTGCTATTTGCGGCCCAGTATAATTCAACATAATCACTCGCCGCCAGTGATATTGTGTAATTTAAGGAGATCGGAGAATATCCGTTGTTAACATCGTTTGTGATAGCACGGACAGTATCTGTTACATCAGATCCGTTTTTGCGAATCCAGAAGTAAACATTCTTTGCGCTAGCGCTTTTTGATTCAAGCTGCAGATTGATATCAAATTGATAAAATCCAGCTTCTGTCACAACCATGCGAGATGTCGGAGTTCCGATAGAAACGCCGTTTGATAACAAGGTGTTATTCAACGTGATGGCAGTTGCGGTATTAATTGTGCCAATACTCTGCGTTGATGTATCGTCAAACGACCCGTAATCCAGACCGATAGGAATCGTGGGGCGAACCATGATCTCGCCCTCAGTCGCGTCAACACTGAGAACCGCAGCAACAACGATCACAACATTCGGCGCAGTAGGCCGCACATTTGTTAGAGCGCCTGCGGTTGTAGGAGATGCATACAGTATGTCACCCACACTCCATGTCTCGGCACCGGGCCCGGTGGTATCCAGACCACGCACTTTTCCATATAGAGTAACAGGGCCGATATCGTCATCTGGCATATCATGCGTGGCAACGCCCACAAAATACAACTCGTTTGCAGAACTGTTTGCGGTGTAAGGCGCAACTTTAATCTCTCCGTTCACACCGACAAAGCCGACTACTTCGCCGTTGTCGATCTGAGATCCGGTCTCGTTTTTGACACGCATATAGGTTTCAAAGCCGACCTGCTGGACAACACCATCACCCATCGTGATATCAACAGTTTCTTCTGTTGCATTCCAAGACAACTGGCCTTGATCTACATTGCCAGTTTCGTCTGTGAGGGTGAGTTCAGTCGCCCGCCACGGGCCCGGTGTATTTAGCTGCTGGGCAAACAACGCAAAAGACCGAGTTACATCGGCAAAGTATTCACGCTGATATGCCTGCGGCGGTGCCGCAAAATACGGAATGCTTAACTGTCGAGACATTAACGCCTCCCGTCAGGTCTGACTTCCAGTCGTGGAGTGCCAAGTCGCCAAGTTGTATCGGCTTGATCTGACTCAATCCTGAATGCAATAGACCGGCCCCTGATCCGAACAAACTGTTCGCCCGTATATTGCTCGATGGGCGTGGACACACTGCGCGTTGCAGCCTGTGATGTCGTATCACCGAATGCATTTCCCGGATAATCTTTTGCTTTCAGAGTCAACGTCACACTGGGCGTTCCAATTGAATTGCGGAATGTCAGGTCTGGCACAACCCGACTCACAAACATGAACTGATCGCCATCACCCAGATCCACAGGGTTTGACTCGATATAAGAATCAATGCCGACTGGCGGGTTCTGACTGCCATCGTTGATGCCGAACTCATGGTAATATAAATAGTTGTCTGCAGAAGCAGCAATCGGATAACCGAATACACCACGAGCAATCCATGCAGTTCTGTTTAAGGAACCGTAATACCAGATATTCTGGGCGTAATTATAAATCACATAGAGGTCATTATTGTCGCTGCTGCTTGATGGATAGAACCACCAGATCTCAGAGTGCTCAGAGTTGTGGCCCGCAGTTACCTTTTCGGACTGGAAGTAATTAAAGTCATCAAAGACATACTCCAGAACAGGGCATGGGATCTGTTGAACTGTACCGTTGTAAACATAGAAAGCTTCTTTACCCATCCAGTAAACATTATCGTTTACTGCAACGGCAGCATTCTGCCCCATGATACTTGTGCCAGATGCAACTTCGTTAATACCGAAGGTAAACGGAGGCCCGATATACTGCATCACATGCACAGAAATATCTGTAAAGATCACAGTCTGCTGTTTTGTTTTAACACCAGTAATGATCTCACTGCCTGTTGAAATGCGCAGACTGCCGGCTGTGTTTGTCGTTAAGGATTCCCAGTCGGTCAAGCTTTCTTGATCTGAGAAGCGGATAAGCAACGGATCTTGAGTGCCGATACTGAACTCGCCATCACACCCTAGTGCAATTAGATGTCTGTCGCGATCTGATACCAGAATTTTTTTTGCAAGAGTCGGTGCAGTTGATGATCCCGGCAAGCTTGATAAAGCTACGGCGCGCGCCGCAAGGCCAGCAGACTCATCCCAGTAATAAATACCGCCATCGTGCACATTCATGACAAGGTCTTCGCCCCAGTTGTCATGGCTCCAGATGCGAAGCTGCTCACCAGCGATAGTAACATCTGCGGGATCAGCCCATCCACCCGCGCCATATGTGCCTGCGCCCCACCCAGTGCCGGCAACAGATGTGTCGAGGCCGACAGTAATCTGATATGCGCCGATAACAGATGCCCCACCGTTGCCGGTGTCAGATCCATCTGCAGTTGCGGACACAACAATCTCATATGTATCTGCATCGATCACATTTGTGATCTGGTGCTCTGCATTGAGAATATCTGCAGTGATATTGCCGCCAAGAGACACAGCGCCAGAGAAAGTCACGAAGTCATTAAGACTCGCGCCATGAGCCGTATCGCTCACCTCAATAGTCGATGATCCGTTTGTGGCACTAAAGGTTACATCACCGGCACCAGTGGTGCTGCGGATCGGAGTGATGTCATAATACTGGGTGCCGCGCAGAACATAATATTTTAAGTTTGTTCCGACACCGACATAATTTGTGCCATCCAGTGCAGTCCACGGATGCAGCGCACGGCACGAACCTTGAAACTGCTGGTTAGATACGCGCTCCCACCCCCCGATTGTTTCCGGGTAGCCAAGGCGAAAACGAATTTTGTCGCCATCATACCAGCCACCCTCATCGGAATACGATGTGGAGTCTCTGTTAAGTCCCGGACGAAATTGTAGTTTTAAGAAGGGCATGATGCACTTTACCCACAAAGGTCAACTTCTGGTAACTATACAGCTTCCGCCCCTCCGAAACAATCACTCCGGCTCAACCAAGCATCTTATCAAGGGTTTTCGGCCCGACAATGCCATCAGCCACAAGACCGTGCTTTGCCTGCCACTTCTTAACAGCCGCCTCAGTGCCGCTCCCGAAGATGCCATCAGCCGCCAGACCAAGCTTGCGCTGGATCTGCTTGACTGCGTCACCCTTCGAACCCTTTTTCACAACGCCCGTTACCTTTGCGCGTGGAGGTACATCACCAGTCAGTGCTTGCATTGCATCACGATAACGAGACTCGCGATCAGCAAGGCCGATGTCTCCGCCGTTGATGCGCTTTGTTACCTTCGCAACATTTCCAGTGTCTGCAAGCTCATTCAGGCCGTTCTTGTCCCAGAACCACAAAGCGGATGCGAGTGCACCCTCTTTTGTTTCTAGCCACTCAGCCGCTTCTTCTGCTGTGATGTCGTAATCTTTTGCAAAGCGCTCATAGTTGCTGCGCCCTGTAAGCTGCTTGAGACCACGGCCACGGAAACGCCAGCCATCACCTTCTTTTACATTGCCAAGCGGGCTGCGGCGGAACTCATCCATATAAACATAGTTCGCAATCTTTTCTGGATTGCGGGCATATTCTGCAGCATTTCTTTTCCCCGGCCCGAAGTAACGTCCGAATACAGCATTCAGTGCTTTTTCAGAATAGTTGAGATTTTCTTCCAAGGCCGTGAAGTCACGACTCTCATGTGCACACTGAGATATAAAGCTCGCAATGCGCTGCGGAGTTGTGATGCCATATTTCGACATTGTTTTATTAAGTTCATTGCACCAGTCCTCTATGTCGGGGTTTGTCGGAATCATGTATGCAAGTTGATCGGGGGTAATTTTCATTTCGTCAAACCTTTCTGCTTTTCGTAAGTGCGCAAGCCACCTATACCCAGCATACCGCCAAGAACAGTGAGCAGTGTGCCCATATCAAACTCAGGAAGCTCTGGCATATCCACGCCAGCCACAGTCACGGCAAAGACAATCAAGTCTTTAAGGATAAAATGATATGCAAAAGCTATTGCGCAGACCCAGCCGACTGCCGGCCTCCAGCCGCCCTTGAACAAAGATCCAGATGCTGCCTCAGCCTTATTGATTTCAAGCTGAGCGAGCATTGCCTCCTGAGCATGGCGCTCAGACATCGTGGCAATCTCATGAGCGAGAGCGGCCTTCTGGTCTTTGTCTTCAATGACCTTATCGAGAAGGCCAGAAACTGGCCCGATCAAACTAGCAAGCATTTAACTTACTCCGAGTTACGCGACTCCATCGCATTGAAGCCGAAGTATGCAGCAGTCACACCAGATACGGCAACAACATAAACTGCAGCAATATCAGCAAGCAATCCAGCCGCTCCCACTGCGCCAAGCACAGATGCCAGAACAATAGCCACTGGATACAAAACCATGCCTGCCAGAGCAAACCATGTCATGCGGCGCTGTGCATCCCGCTTTGCATCCGCATCTTCCATCTTACGGCGGCGATCCTCAATCATGATCTCCCGCTCTTCGGGATCAATCACACCGTTGCCGTTCAAGTCGTAATCAGTAACTGCCATCTTCCAGTTCCTTAGAATTTAAATTCATACCCGGCAACAGCGCCGATCTCTTCATTATTACCATATATTGCTGGTGCCACAAAGAACCCGTCTTTGATTGCACGGAGATATGGCTGCACATTATTTACATAGCCAGTGACGACACCGACCTCTAACCAGTCATACTTGTATCCGGCATAAAACGAATACTCATAGTCGCTGTTGTAAAATACACCAGAGATATAATTCTCCTGCGCCACCCGAATGTGCGGATGCACATTATTAAGTTCGTAGTCCTCACCACCAAGATGCAGACTCAACGCAAGGCCAAGCTCAACAATCATCTGATCGGATTTTCAACTAAGCTATCATAAGCATTCCAGATATCTTCGACTTCCTGATTAAGAGTGCGAAGGGTCTCATCAATTCCTTGAGTGCGCTGATCAGAGCGCTCGACAACAGACCTCAAGTCAAGAAGCTGCTGTTGATTACGAAGAATTGTGTCCATCTGGGTTGTGAGCGTGGACAGGCGAGATGCAAGACCACGCACATCATTGTCCTCAATAGCCTGCTCTAAAGTTTGAACTCTTGACTCCACATCAAGAACAACGGCGATGTTTTCTTCCACTCCGAAAAATCGAGACTGAAGATCAAATAGATACCAAGCACCGCCGCCGACAGCAGACAGAACAGGGATCCCCACAGCCAGCATCCAGCCAGATATGTTAAACCCGCCGATTGAAAACGAGACACCGCCCTCTTCCTCTGCCATCTTACAGCCCTGCGTAGTTTCCGTTCTGGGCGAAGTATTCGCCGGCATTATAAAGATCGGCCGCATCAACCATGTCTGAAGTCAGGTAACCATTCCATCCAGAACCAGTTGCACCCCACTCAATGATAAACTCATCGATATTCTGGGTGTATGTTACGGCAGTGTATGCGCCCATCGTGACGCTGTTTTGCGCCGCAAAACTATCAATGCTTGCCGTCAGATCAGAATTGTTCGCCGCAGCCATGAATGCACCAGCTTGCTGCGCATAGCTTTCAACGGCATCCAAGCTGTCGTTGAACTCAACGACCTCACCAAGTTCGATGGTGTATGCATCATTGCTCAGCATGTCCTGAAGTGCAGCCTGCTCTGGGCGCGTGTCCGCGACAGCCGCCATCTCCTGAACAGCAACAGCCTGCTGCAACATCAAAGTTGCATCTGCAAGGTTATCGATTGCAGTGGACAAGTTTGCCATTGCGCCTTCGTGCTGCTGCAGGAAGAGCTCTTGAGCATTTTGTGCCGTGTTGTAATCAGCCGCTTGAACGGAAGACACAGCATCCTGATACGCAAGAAGCATTGCTTCGCTAATCTTTGCGCCGCTCATGGCATTGTCTTCAGTCACACCACCGACAGTGGCGTAACCGACTGCGCCGTTAGTCAGCTTGATCGATAGCTGAAGCTGGTTGTCGATCACCTGAATCGACTGGATCAGATCCTGAATTGCCTGCTCTCCTGCCGTCAGCGACTGCGCGTGTGCTGGTGCGGAAGCGCTCGCTAAGAGAAAGCCGAGGGCCAGTGTCTTCTTCATTTTCCGGCAACTCCTGTCCGATCATTAAGAGGGCATTCCAGAACTCTGGATCTTGATCATACCCTACCACAAAAAGACGAGGATTGCTACGATATCGCATGAAGGCATCCTGCCCGATCAGAAGCCTGCCAGAGGCCATATCCATGATAGGGCATGGTGTATTTGCAAGCGCCATAGCCCTAAATACACGGGGGTTATCTGCGCACAAAACTGAGATACCAGACACCTGCAGACCCAGACCACCAGAAGGTTGAGGTGTGCCGAGCAAGCGAGCATCCTTGCGGCGATTGCACTCAGGATCTTGCTCCATTGTGCCGCGAGAAATACCGAACAAAGTAACCTGAACACCAGTGCTGCTTGGCACAAGGCAACTATCATTGCCGCCACCACCCATCATGGTGGGCGCTATTGCAGACATTACAGGGGTATCAGGCATGGATCCGGGCGATGATCCGGCACCGTTATATGTGTTCGCAACATTGTTGCTATCAACAGTGCTGTTCACATTGTTTGTGTTCAGGTCACCGTTGATATCCTGCGCATGCGCAGCAAGCGCAAAAGCACTTAATAAAAGGCTAAGGACAATCCGCATTCTTCCTGCATCATAACTGAAAGGTCTGGGTCTGAGCACATCAGTTTAAGTGCAGCGTCTGGCTGTCCGATGTATGAAAGCGTTTGCGCGTCAGCGTTTCTCTGGCAGGCGCGATCCCCTTCAGGACAAGCTCCGGGATAAGCAATAGGCGCAGGCAGTTCGTAAACTGCACTGCACCCTGCTAAAAGCAAAAGAGAGATATATTTAAAACCCGCCTTCACCGAATCCTCTACCCTTGTCGTCCGCAACAACTTCAAGGATACCAGAGGTTGATTTATTTTTCCACTCAGAACCTGCAGTAAGATCCTCAACTTGAGTGTGTTCTGGAAGATTTTCTGCATCATTAGGCTGAGCACTTCCCGGCTCATCAAAAATAGGATTCTCAAGAATAAGAGGCTCAATATTTTCCTCTTTGTCTTCAGTGTGTTCTGGGTTTTCTTTACTTTTTTTAACACCACTCCAGAATTCTTCGCGGTATCCATTTTTCATTCTAGTGCCAAGCACTGAAACAACTTTTTGTTTTTTATCACCGTCAACAACTGAAATTTCAATATCCTGTTGCTCCCTTCGGAAAGGGATAACTTGAACAAGTGGAGTTCCTTTTTCAAAAAAGAATTCCCCATCCCCACCAGTCCAGACAAAAGGAAAATTAACATTGTTATAATAGGTGTCAGTATCAACAACGCCATCAAGTATCTTGAAGTTTTTCTGCATGTGGTTGAGCGGAGAAGTGAACAGGCATGATACGCCGGGATCAGTCTCTATTACCCACGGATTAATAAACTTCATAAGAATATTACCATAAGGCATTTTGCTCATAGGGTGAGAAGGCATTTGAGCTTCTGAATGGAAACCAAGAGTTTCTGGCTGCTGAAAATGTTTAGGAAAATTTACTTCAAATTCTCCTTTCCTTGCGAAGACATGCATATCAGCCCATAGCGGAATTATGAAGCCAGCAGATATTGCGTCAAGAAACGGAACACATCTCTTAACAGTCGAGTTCTGTGGGTTTAAATCAATCTGCGGCTTGATGTTTTTGTAATAATTCGGTGCCGCTCGAACAGATCTTACCGGATCTGGTATAGATCCAAGCAGATGCTTTTCACATACAAATTTAATTTTCATGATTTTCCCCTAGAAAAAACTAAGAGTGCATTCACTCTTATAACCCTTCTAAAGCAAAATCTAACACAACTGCCAAGAGCATGTCTATGTAGTAGACGCACCAATCATGTTAACTTCACAATGTTCTGGCCTTCAGCTATAGTTTTAAGCGGTGCATAAGGCTCTGGATCACCCGGAACATAATCCGAACCGATCCCTGTATTGGCGGCTCTTGCTTCTATGTCGTCAAAGATACTATCTACAGTGGAAACAATCCAGTCAAAGTCAGCAGAAGAAATAATTGTGCCGAAATCATTTACATCCACACCAGAAGCGCTGCGCACATGCTCAAATTCCCGCCAAGTGTCTTTTTCCGAATGAACCTCAACAATCCCATCAGAAAGCATTGAGTTTACAATGCTTGTAATTTTTGCAGAAAGATCAGCAGAAATGCTGTCAATGATTTGATCAGTAGCTCTTGAACCAGTATTAATTTCATACGAGTTATCAGATCTTATAGTGATGGTCTGAAGCATATCAATTGCCCCTTATGTTTTCATGATATACGCAAGAGCGTAATATGGCGGACGGTTTTCGTGGGCAGTGCCACTACCAGTGCTACCGGATGTTGTACTAAACGTATGAGTGTGAGCACCGGCACTATCTGCAGTTCCGCTCAATGTGTGGGTGTGGTCACCACCGGCAGCAGCATTACCAGACAATGTGTGGCTGTGATCGCCGCCACCAGCAGTTGTAAAGTTGTGGCTGTGAGCGCCAGTATTGCTTATAAACCCGCCGAATTGATTTTGCGAACCTGCGCCACCTGCGAGGGGAATATAAGTCTGGCTGTCACCACCGCTACCACCAGTAAGGTTGTGGCTGTGGTTACCAGTATTACTTGTAGAGCCGTTATGTGTGTGGTTGCCAGAGTTGCTGGTGTTACCACTCAACGTGTGAGTGTGGTTCCCAGAAGCACTGGTATTACCAGACACATTGTGAGTGTGGGCACCGTCAGAGTCTGTTGTGCCTGACACAGAGTGTGTGTGACCGGGCAAGTTTGCTTCTGCTAGAGTAACGGTATTTGAGCCACCGGTATCACCCACATTGTATGTGCCTGCCGCGTCAGCATCCGCATGAACAATAAAACGACCAGTCAGATTAGGAGTGCTGTTTGTGCCGTCACAGATAACCCAGCCCGATGGGATACTGGCAACAGTGCCAGACCACAGAGCAATTACACCAGAAGGAACGCCCTCGATCCCCGTGAGAAGAGAGCCGTCAACTGCTGGAAGCTGTGCAGATCCGTTAAGCTGAACAATGTTGTTTGCAGATGTGCCCACATTCAAAGTGGCTGCGGTGCCCAGACCAAGGTTTGAGCGCGCAGTTGACGCGCTTGCCAGATCCGACAAGTTGTTTGCAACTATAAGGTTGTTGCTGGTAATGAACGTGGTGCTCACATCAACAACTTCTGCACCGGCACCTGCGCCATCACAGTAAACAATAGCACTGTCGCCGTTGAGAACAGTGACGTTGCCACCAGAGCCTTGCGTCAGAACAACAGACTGCCCAGAAGAGTTCTTTACGATGAATGTGCGCTTCGCATCATTCGGACTGATTGTGACTGTATTCGTGCCAGACGGAGACCCGCCGAAAACCAGAACGCCGTATTGACCATCAGACAGAGTGCCGTCCGATACGGTCAATGTGTGGGTTGTACCAGACAAGGAGATCGAACCCGCTTGAGAGATCATGCGATCAATGATCTGCAAGTTCGTGTTTGTTGTTTGTCCCCAGCTTCCTGACTGTTCGCCGTCTGCGATCAGTTCAATACCAGAGCCTGTATAAGTACTAGGCATGTTTTAAACCCTATGCTGCAGTTTTTACCCAGACGGTGCCCGGATTCGGAACGATTTTGCCCCAGACAGTAGTTTTCCCGATAATACCTGTCGAAGATACACCAGTCAACGCCACAAGTGCGCCTGCTGAAACAGTTACCTGAGCAGTTCCTCCGGTGCCTTGAACACCTGTCACGCTCAAATTAGACGAGCCCGTCACAAGAACAGACCCTATGGATCCACTTGCTTCGAGACCAGTTGCCGGCACATTTGCCGTGCCGGTTGCAGAAACAGACCCCTCTTGTGCAGTCGCGCTCACACCAGACGGCGCAACATCTGCATTCGCAACAACAGAAACGGAACCGATATTTGCAGTGGCTTCAAGCCCGGTAACCGGAACATCAACTATCGAGAAGATAAATGGAACGCCTAATTCCGCAGACGCTTCAACACCAGAAGGATAAACTTCTGCACTCTGGAAGCTAATTACCTGACCGACAGCAGTCGTGCCTTGAACGCCGAATACAGTAATCTCATGATCAGTAAAGACGTTATAAGCACCAAGCTGTGATGTGGCTGAATTTCCAGTTACATCAAACGCAACATCAGCTTCAACGCGAACAGTTCCGACAGAAGCTGTGGCTTCAATTCCTGTGGCTGGAACATTCGATGTGCCAGTCGCAGTAAGAGACCCGACAGAACCAGTTGCCTCAACACCAGTTGCGCGGACAATGTCACCCACGCCCACTTGAACCTGACCAGCACCGCCTGTCGGTTGACCCCATCCGCCTTGAGACCAGACACCACGGCCCCACCCGAACTCAGTATCTGTGTCACCTTCAACGCCAGTTACTGGAACTGTAATCGGAAGACTCGCAAACGCATTACCGATAGATCCACTGGCTTCAACACCAGTAGGTATAACCTTTGCACTCTGGAAGGAATCAACCTGCCCGATGCTGCCGGTAGCTTGAAGTCCAGTTGTGGGAACACTGGACGTACCGACAGCATCTGCAGTTCCGGGAGTATTAGAGGCCTGAACACCAGTTACAAGAACTGTGCCCTCGGCCCCGAAAGCTCCGTTAGACCAAGTCGTGCGACCCCATCCCTGAAGGGTGTCATTCGCCATCGACCGGCCCCCCGCTTAAATTAAGCGATACGGATGATCGCGTTGCTCGCGTCAGCCGTAGGGAACTGAATCGTGAAAGTGCCAGAAGTTGAAGTCTTGTTCGAGCCGAAGTCAAGAACAGCAACTGCTGGATCGCCAGCCTCTGTGTCGTTAT
>JGI11772J19994_1000266_pt1 | contig 11556 bp, 8 predicted proteins | sample Etolagsurwater0m_FD_19994 | JGI IMG/M metagenome (IMG submission 19994) | reverse complement strand
GCGGGAGCGTTTTCAGCCGCCGCAGAAGATAGACGCCGAAAGGAAGAATTGGCGGAAGCGCGTCGGTACCAGACGGAAGTACGGGAAGATGAACAGAAATTCCAAGCCGGACAAAGTGCCTTAACTCGCCAGTTTCAGCGGGAAGAAGCACTAGTCGCGTCTGCTGATGCGGAGGCACGTGCTTTGCAAGATGCTAAGCGTCGTCAGGATGAGATTAAGCTCGAGCAACGTCTTCAGACTGAAGAATACGTGCTCCGGCAACTCGAGAATGAGCAGTACTTAAAGTCTCTTCAAAAAAAGATCGATGATCCTGACTACGATTCGACAAAGCCCCTCGCCTACGATCCTACCCGAGCAAACCTCTTCGCTCCAAAAACTAAGGGCACGGGTACCACTACGGTGATGAATCCAATGTACACTAAGACGGACGAAAATGGTGACCCCATTATTGTGTCCCTTCCTGACATTGATTTAGAAGGCCCTGACTCCAAGGAAGTTTTGGATGTACTATTCGGGGATCTCCAGCGGTCTGAAGTTGCAAAAGATTTTCCCCGCTTGATTGAGATGCACCGTACCGACACAGACAAAGAGCCCCTCGAAAACGTGATGAGACACCTCACGCGATATGGCCGGAGTAAAATCACTGCGGCACTTCAGATGCCAACCACAAACGATAAGAACGCGGGAGAGATTCTCTACCGTAACCCTATCCTGTACTTCGGTATCGACCAGATTCTACCCAACAAACAAGACCAGAAGTATTTCTACGAGAACTTCTTCGCTAAGGTTGTTCCTGAGATTGGTGGAGAAGTAAAGCAAGCTCTCGGTATACACCCTGACGTAGATATTGGCATTTCTCAAGATGATCAGGGACGCCCTGTTCTTGACTTGCCACGGAATGTAGAAGCTTTGACGTGGGCTACAGATGGTGCTGGTAAGGTCAAGCCTATCTTTGCTGATCTTCTACCGAAAGTCGCACAGTACTCGAAGATTCCTGTAGAAGCAGTTCTCCGTACGTTTTATGTACCGGGAACATCTGACGCACAAAAAGCACAAATGATGCGGGAAGTACTGCAAGTACGGGACGAGCTCACTGGTACCTATATTGATCGGCCAAATGGGCGGATGACATTCCGTGCTGGATTTGGAGACGTATTAGGTGATGTTTTTAAAAATACGTACGTATCTGAAGATGGAACGAGTATTGCACAGAGCATCGAGAGGGGTATTGACCTAGCAACTATTCTGCTTCCGCCACCAAAGCTTCAAGCGAGCGGCATGATCTCTGTACAAACAACCCCCCGTCCCGACTACGAGAATAAATACTATCTCGGGAAGTACGGTGTTGACCGTAAAGCGTCGGCACAGAAAGCAGGCTTTGCACAGGACACTATGCGTCTTATCGCCGACATCCGTAAGGCACAAAAAGATGGTGGTCTGATTGGTGGTTCTGGCGTAATTATCACTACAATTACTGGTGTAGAGGGTGTTGTTAAAGGACTTGGGGACATCCTAAGCCGCATGAGAAATAGCGGAGTCCAGATGGGCCCCGGTGCAGAAGCTACGCTCAAGAGACTCGAAGCTGAAGGTAGCTCAATTATTGACAATAAGCAAGCAACAGCACAAGGTGTGACCAACTACCTCATTGAGGCACTCGCATTTGCTATCGCCGGCTCACTTCAAGGTGGTGCCAAGGGCAACAACATCTCTAACCAAGATATCCAGAACGTGAAGGCAGGTTTAAACCTAGGCCGACTCTTCTCGAGTGAGGCTGTTGCTAATGGTACTTTAAACTACCTCGAAAAGAAGATGTACGCAACCTACACCATTAACCGTAAGTTTTCTGAAGCGCAGACAGAGCAAGATTTTCGCTCGGTATACATCTATAACAGCCTCATGAACCACAGCTACGACAAAGAACTCCACGGTACAGGCTATGATTTCTTTGCAAATGATCCGGATAATCCCGCAACTCAACGTCGTCGCGCTGAGGCTGATACTGGAGAAGGCAGTGAAACAACAATACGGGTAGACGGGAAGGACGAAGGTGTCGTTGAGCGTCCCGGACTGAGGGCCCTCCTTATTTCTCCTTCTAATGCAGGACAGCAGTAATATGGTAGACGAGTTTTCTGACATCCCTCGCAGTTTGACTGGGGAAGATCAAATAGAACAAGCCCCCCTCGACACGACTAAAATGACTGACGACGAGAAGGAAGTCCTCGCCGAGTCTCGCATCATGAGTCTGATGGATGTCAAAATGCCGGGGCAGGGATCAGATATTGCTCCACCGTTGCCCTACGACACATCTCCCGAAGCAGAGCAACGCCGTAAAGAATCTTTCGAGACACCCCCACCCCGGGATCGTGCAGAAGAAGTACGTCTAGCTGTCGAAGAAGCTGGCGGCCGGATGATCGGGGAACAGGGGGAAGATACTCGTCGTTACATAGAAGAAATGACGAGTACCCAAACTCTCGAGCTACAACGCGCTCCGGGATTCATCAACGCGGCAGGGGAATACACTGCGTTTCCTGAGGGTATTGACTTAGCGGCTCGTTACCGTGTGATGGACTTGAACGACGGCACAGAGTACGTAATGACAAACTCGGACGGCACCCTCGCGTTGTCCAACGGAAATCCCACCACAAAGAAACTCCTGCGTACCCAGCGTCTTGAGCAGATGACTGCCGAGCAGGATATGGCTCCGGGGTTTCAGGCAATGGAATTCTTGCGGCAAGCCGTGTTCAGTGGGAAGGGTCCACGTAACTTACGGGAACTCGATGACCGCCTCGAAAAGCTCGGTGTTAACCAGACTGGCCGTGCGTACATGGTTGAGGCTGTGAAGAATGGGGCGTTGGATACTGAGCGTGGAGCGCAGGGGATCACCAACTTCCTCGGTTTCGTAATTGAAGCACCAGACTTAGCTAGACAGTTAATTACGAAGGGGCTCACCCTACAGATTGATGCCGTAGACTACTTATTCGGGGATGGGGAGCGTAGCGAAAAAGATCTCCAAGCGGTTATTGAAGGAGTGTCTTCGTTTTTTGAGTACAACGTCCCGAACATGCAACAGATTGTAGCGCAACAGCATGGCCTCGATGTCCGTGTTGCACAGCAATTACTCCAGCCGCAGGGACTAAATGAGCGTGTTGATAAGCTCGGACCTGAGTACGGCGGGTTTTACACGGGTATCGCCATCCACACAGCAGGAAGATCTCTCAAGACATTTGCAGATATGGAAGCAAAAGTCATCGCTAAATACGGCGGGGATAATATCGGACAAGCCCTCAACAACGCTAGGAAGCAGGGCGACGACTACCACAAGATCAAGATGGACTACATCGAAGAGCTCGTGAAGGATCGTCGTTTTAAGTTCCGTGGAATGCACGAAAGACGTATTGATACCGGCCTTGCTATGCGGATGTCAAACCCCCGCGAGCGAGAAGCAATGGGGATTGTCAAGGAGGAGGTTAGCTCAATTGGACGTCAGATCGACGGACTAATCGACGAAAACAAACTTTACGAAAAAGCCGGCAACCAAGCGGCAGTACTACGTACCAATGCAAAGATTGACTCCCTTATGGAGCGTCGCCGCGTCCTCGTAGAGGATACTCTAATTCCTAAAACTTTTAAGGATATGAAGGCAGACTTCGGTATCCAGACCGCTATCGTGGCTGGAGGTACAGAAGCGTACACTCAGTTCTTTGGCAATGATCCCGACTCAACACCCTTCGTGGAACTCGGCCTGTCTTTATCTATTAGCTTGGGCTTAATCGGGCAGGGGCTGTACAACGGAAGTATAACAGCGTGGAACAAGACAAAGGACGGGTACACCAACTCTCAGAAGTGGGCGAATGATAACCCCGGATTTAAAGACGCTTCACCGTCTGAAAAAATAAAGATGATCAACACCTCGAAGAACCTCGACAAGCTCGAGAAGAAAGTGCTTCGTGATATTGCAAACTCTCCCCCTGAATTCCAGCGTCTCTTTTATGCAGGAGCGGAGGAAAGTGCGGCAATTCGCTCTGAACTAATCCGGCTGTCCCAGATTTCTGGCGTTAAGATTGACGAAAACGCATTCATTAACAACTTAGGTGACGTCGGTGCGATGGGGGGTTTAATCACCCTAGCGCGTAACCTCGATGAGAAGATTACGGTAACGGGGCTACAGAGCGCAATGCCTATACTCTTGCAGAAAGAGCAGAATTTAAATAACCAGCGTCTTATTCTCACGCAGATGGCTCAGTCCATGCAAGAATTAACCAAGGCTATTACCGTAACTAAAGACGCGGCGTCAACCCACGAGACTGCGTTCCAACTACACAACTTCCTCGGGCGTTATATCACACAGGCTTCCGCGCAACTAGACCAAGCAGAAACGAGCCTCGCTAGACTGATGGCTGTAACACCAAAAGAAATTGAAGCAATACACTATGGTGGTGCGGACTCGCTAACAGGTGGCTTGGACTCTACCAACTCTCTCTCACAGATTTTTGATTACGAGTCACGCGCTCTCAAGCTCGGTATTGATATGCCAGCCATTGGTGAAGATGCTATGACTCCTTCCCAACGTCTGATTAAGCGGGCGAAAGAACTCGACGATCTTGCGGTAGTTCGCTCAACGATGATCGAGCAGGCCGGTACATCTATCACACCAGAGGCGGCGGCCACAGGGGAAGCCAGCGTACATGCGGCACACAATGCTGTACACGTCAATGACTACATGTTCAACAAGGCCAACCAGTTCTACAATGACTTTGAGGTTGCCGCAGAAGGATCTTTCGCGGATATCTCCCGGTGGGGCTACGACATCCTCGACAACCCTACGCTATTTAAGGACGTTATTCCAGAAACACGGGGACGTCGTACCTTAGCACTCAAGGAAGGTAAGCTGACAGGAGTGTCGAAGACACCATTCAACTCCCTCCTCCTCGACTCGAGTGAGCGGTCTGTTCTGCGCGTACAGGGGTTGATGAACGAGCAATCCCCGGGATCTTACGACGAGTTAATCAACGCCCTCCGCACGAAGGAAGGTATTGAAGATGACGTAGCTCTCACTGCTCTCGACGAATTCCGTATGCTCTACCGTTTCTCTGAGTCAGACGCAGGTAAAGCGGTACTACCCGGCGGTATGCCCCTCCTAATTACTGCATCGGAGTGGAAGGATGTACGTCAGCACGTGTCTAATCTGATCGGACAAAATCCCGGCCAGCAGTACTTCAGAGACCTCAAGAAGGCGTGGGATACTGTTGGTGATCCAAACAGTGACACAGCTTTCCGTACTGGATGGATGCGTCTCGGGGAAGAGCCACAGGTTGTTGGCCCGAAAGTATTTGAAAAGTTCCGTACGGCACAGAGTTACTGGGAAGAGAACATTGTGGAGCGTTACAATAGCATCGCCCCCATCAACAAGTTCACTAACATGCTCACCAAAGAGCGTGTCCGTTTGATGACTGCTGAAGGTGCAGACCGTAACACAGTACTCGCTCAGTTCAATAAGTACGACACAAAAGATCAGCCTATCTTCTTGCTCGACAAGGTCTTGTCAGAGGGTATCAGTCTAATCAAGAAACGCGCCGCCGGAGCAAACCAGCCACTGACTGGTGTAGAGCTCACGAAGTTACTCGAAGAGCCACTGGCTAAATTGTCGGGCGGTTTCCGTGATCAGAATGGTACGTGGCGTATTATCGTAAAAGATGAGATGGACCCCAGCTCCAAGCTGGGAACATACGGACGGGAAATGCAACGTGCCGTACGCTTATGGTTACAGGGGTCTATCCTCAACACCAAGGAACACGCAGACATCCTCGCTGGAGACGCGAAGGGCTTGCTGAAATCCGGCGAGCTTACCGACAAGAAGACGATCTACACACTTCTCGACAGCCTCGAAAACATTCAGGTGTACCAGCGTAATGCTGATGGATCTATTGTTCCCTTCCGGAGTATTCCTTCACAGGGACAAACCAACAAGTTTGTGCACGGGACGGAAGTACGGCAGATTGAGGACACGAAGAATCTTGAGAGTTTAAGCAAAGAAGCTAAGCAGAAGCTGGACAAGTTTACTGCTGAGTTTAAGGATTACAAGCAGACCGTGGCGGATGAAGCCGCAGTAGAGATTAAAGCGGCCCGCGATGAACTCAAGCGAGATCGTAACACAGCAAAAGACTTAGGTATTGATGTTGACCGTGACCTCGGCAACTTTGACAAAGTAGCGAAGATGGTCTATGAAAACGTGGCGACAGGCGGTATGGGGGGAATGCCCGGTCTTACGGACACTGGCCTGCCACGCCTAAAAGAACGGATCAAAGCATCCATCACGAAGAACAACAAAGGCATACTCGAGAAAGAAGTTATTGATCTAACAGACCACTTCGTTGCTCGTTACACCTTAGCTCACATCGTGAAAGAAAGTTCTGAAGCAACAGGGGCAACCCTCACTGTATACTCCGAAAAGTTTGGTCAGGAAATGCTCGCACCAGAGATCGGTATTAACCATGTAGTGATGGCAGAAAAGCTCGGATTTGATGATCCTGCAAAAGCGTCCCAGATTAAAGCCATCATTAACTTCGATGGGGTGGACCGCTACGGGGTTCTCGAGGCAGTCACCAAGGTGGGTGCCCGTATTGCAACCCAGAACATGCCGGGAATCACAGGGCGTATTCCTACGCTCTCCCTCGACAGCTTGCTCTCTCGTGGTTACAACATCAACCGTAACGTAGTTAGCCCACAGTACACGGCCCTCGAATTGATTTTACGTCAGAGCCGAGAGTCAGGTGCCCGCGCACTACAGGCGATGCTCAACAACCCAGCCCTAGCGCGTCGTGTCCTCGACAAACTAGAGACGGGAGCATTCGAGATTCCCGAGCAAACAACTCCCGACTTTATCCGGATGATGACTGTAGAGATTCTCAGACAGGAAGCGGAGAATGAGTACCGTCGCAGTCTTTACGGTGACACAATACTTCGAGGAGCACCGGGTCCTGCGGAGCCAGTCGATGAGTTTACTTCGGTGGTAAGCCGGGATATCTCAGAGCCGCCTCCTCCTCCCCCAAATCCCGTCGATGACGACGACACGAAACGTATAAAGCCTACGGGCATCAAGACTATAGACCAGCTACGCGCGCTGGGATTCCAACTTTAAACCTCTAGGAGAACCCTATGAAAAAAATGTACTCAAACCCTAGCCGTAAGCCGATGATGGGCGGTGGCTACGCGATGGCTAAGCCACGTAAGAAGATGGAGGCGGGCGGTAAGGCTATGGCTGATGCCGCGGCTAACGCCGACGTGCAATCACGTGTAGCTACAGGAAAGGCTACGGATAAAGACAAGGCGGCGATGGAAAAGCAACGCATGGAAGAACTCGGGCGTATGCCTATGGCTACTCTCCGTGAAATTGCGGCTGGACCATTGAGTGACCCAGACACAACGCTCGCAAAAATTGTTCTACGTGGCAAGGGAGACAAGGGTGCGATGCCACAGAGTGTAGACCAATGAAAAACGTACCAGCAAACAACAAAGGATTAAAGAAACTACCTACGGAGGTAAGAAACAAAATGGGATACAAAGCAAAAGGTGGCATGGCCGCTAAGAAGAAGATGGCGACAGGTGGACGCACAGTGTCTAAAACAGACGCATCAACAGCGAAGTCTACACCACCGAAGACAGGAACAGATGCTCAGATGCAACGTATGAACAACACCATTAAGTCATTCGTAAAATCTGGCTTAACTACAGGTGTCATCGGAAAAATGTACCGAAATGCTCTTGAAGGAGCTAAAGGTGACAGGGTCTCTAATGCTGATAAGCAAGCCATGAAAAATGCCAAAAAAGATCCGCCAAACTACCAAGGTAAAGCCTACGGTGGCACGACCAAGAAGATGTACGGCGGTATGTCGAAGAAGACTAAATAACAATAAAAAAGTTATAACTCCAAGAACCTTGACCCCGGCTTACCCCCGGGGTTTTTTTATGTTCTTTCTTCCTTGATCTTCTCCTGAAGATGCCGGAAGTAGTGCCTCACAATATTCCCGATACTTGGTCCGTAAGCAGGATCGCCAAGTCCACGTAAGGTACGTTCCATCCCGATGGTGTCCACGCATTCAAGATTAAATTCAACATTTCCATCTCTGTTTAACTCTATAGTGAAGTTGAGTAGTTGTGCTTTTGGTTCTGCCATAGCTCATACAATATTTACAAGGTTGCTGTACGGGTGACCTAACGGCCACCCTCCCGGTCCCAATCGTATGGCTTCCTATGTCTGAGCCTGTTCCGTAAATCATATATCATCTTGTGCGCGTCTTCAAGAACTTTCTTGTTTCCGAGCGTAGGATTTAAGTCACAGGCTTCCACTTGTAGTTTCAACCGGTCCAACATCTTCTGAACCCGTGCGTCTGTCATGCGGCCTCCCAACCAAAGTCACCTGCCATCCCATTCGCATTGTAGTCCGTCACAGTCCCCTCAAAGAAGTTCTTGTGACTCGCCCCATTGATTACCCAGTCGAGCCACTCTACGGGGTTCTCCTTGACCTTCCAGTTACCCTTCAGGCCGAGCATGATGAGACGACGGTCTGCTAGGTATCGGATGTACTGCTTAATTTCTTCCGCACTAACTCCTTCAATCTCTCCCATCTCGTACGCATTGTCGATAACTTTGTCTTCGAGAGCGACACCGCCTCGGAACATTTCGTAGATATCTTTCTTAAATTCATCTGTAACAATTCGAGGATGCTCATCACAAAACTCCCTAAATAACTTAACCATACCTTCACAGTGCATACTCTCATCTCGTATGCTCCACTCGACAATCTCGCACATGCCACGCATCTTACCAAACCGCTGGTAGTTCAGGAGCATAGCGAACGCACTGAAGAGACTCATACCTTCATTCATGACAGAGCGGGCAATCGCCTTCGCAATCCCTGCGTGGGAGTGCATGTCGATCTCACCCATGTAGTCTACCTTGTCTGCCATCGCCTTGTACTCGCGGAAGGCTGAGAACTCCGACTCCGGCAACCCGAGGGTGTCATTGAGCAGGGCGTAGCTACGCTGGTGGACAAACTCACGGTTCGCAAAGCTTGTCAGCATCGCACGAATCTCGTTGTTCTTCAGTTTCGGAATGTAGTACTCTAGGTAGTTTGTGCCGACTTGTACGTCAGACTGTGTAAACAACTTGAGTATCTGAGTGATGTGGTGCTTCTCCTGTGCTGAGAGCTTGCCCCCTTGCCACTGTGCCACATCCTCTTGCAGTTTTGCCTCCCATTCTCCCCAGTGAACCTTCTCATGAGAAACTGCGTACTCGACAGCCCACGGGTACTTAAATGGTTTGTAAACTTTTGATTCTTGTAATAAAGACATCTTAAGCCCTTGTTTTTGTTAGTGGAAAAAAAGGCCCCTTCCGGGGCCACAAAATGCCGGGGATCAATCCGGCTAGGGAGAAAACTTACGTCCCACTATCTATATTAGGTGGGACCGAACCTCGAGTCAACAACTTTAGTCCAGAGATTTTCGAGCGGCAGTAAGTCCGCATTGGACACAACCTTACGTGCTCCGTACCCGTAGTCGTGGTCCTTGGCTTTCTTCTCGAAGCTCCGGCGGTCAAGCCAGCCTACGATGTCCACAACATCTGGTTTTTCCGTAGTCGATACGAGAACAGCAACCTCAGCCTTGAAGTCGTCGAAGCTGTCGAAGATCAAGTCTCCGTCTGTTCTCTTGGTGTACTTCACGTCGATGCCGATGTCATCAACCCAGAGATCTACACCTCCGTCTGTCACGACATTCAACGTCGGTAGCTTACACCCGAGTACCTTAGCTACCGCGTACTCAGCCTTGAACCCCATCACGTTCGACATCACTCTGTTTTCATCCGAGGTTTTTAAACGCGGGGGTAGCTTCTGCATCTTACAGATCTTCACGGTGTCCTGCCCGAGCAACTGACACTCGTGTAATTCTTGCTTAGTTAGTTTGATCTTCATCTTCTAATCTCCGTAGTTTTATCTCGAGTTGGAGTAGCTTCCAATTCAAGTCGTCAGCCTTGTCAAATTTTCTCTTGACCGAAGCTTTCAAGATCCGGTGGTAAATCTTTAGCATCTTTCTCTTGATCTTTTTCATCGTTGAATATCCTATCCCAGTTATCGTTGTACTTTTTCTTATCCATCGGGCGAAGAGCAGAGCCTTTCCCGGCGTTAGTCCTCGTCATCTCCCTGTATCTCTTGTCCGTTTTCGTTGTCATCGAAGTCTCCGTTTAGTTGGTCGTACATATCCATCATACCACTGTAGCACATCGGGCAGAGGCTAAAAGGGATGATCCCGATGTAGCCTTGTACCCCACCCTCAGACTCCATGTCAAACTCACAGTGACAGATACTGCACTTGTTGTCAGGTTCTAGCCGTGACATGACAAGCACTCTTCCGCGTCTTGTAGAGCCACTCTTTCAACTGCGACTCCAACTTTGTCTGCCTCGACACCCGCATCTGTGCGGAGGTAATAAAGGGATTTGAGTTTAGACTTCCACGCTCGAAGGTGTACCGAGTTAACATAAGACGCCGGCGAACCAGCAGGGAAAAATAGATTGACGGATTGTGCTTGGCAAATGTAGGGTTGTCGATCACCCGCGTGGTCAACGACGGCCCCTTGATCGATTTCATACGCAGTTTTAAAAACGTCCCTCTGTTCATCCGACAGAAACTCCAAGTGCTGAGCAGAGCCTTGAGCATTAACGATGCTTTTCCACGTTTCTTGATCATTCTTTCCGAGAGCATCTAAGACCTCCTCGAGGTTTGGGTTCTTGACGAGGTGAGCACCCGCACGAGTACGATGGGTATAAGCATTAGACTTAATAGGCTCAATGCTAGCACTACACCCGCAGAGAATAGAAGAATTAGCGTTTGGAGCGATAGCGAGAAGGTGAGCGTTCCTAAGTCCCGTACCAGCCATGTCAGGTGCCTCACCCTTTTCTTTGCCAAGACGCAAACTTTCCTCATGAGCCTTTGCGTGTATGTCGGCAAATATCCGTTGGTTCGCAAACTTTGCGCCGAGGCCCTCCCACGAGATACCATTCTGCTGTAGATACCCATGCCATCCCATCGCCCCTAAGCCGATTGATCTTTCCCGTTTAGCTGAGTAAACAGCTTTTGATAACTCTGGCGGTGCATTTCGGATAAAGAATTCAAGGACGTTGTCCAAGAATCGCACAAGGTCTGCAACCATTCCTGTTCCTTTCCACTCGTCGTACTTTTCGAGGTTGACGGAGGAGAGACAACAGACTGCCGTGCGTTCTTCAGATGTAGGGAGAGTGATCTCAGAGCAAAGGTTAGACCCTCTAACTGCGAGTCCAAGTGCTTTTTGAGTATCTGGTAACTGTCGGTTGGATTCGTCGATGAAGTGGAGATAAGGAGACCCAGTTCGGAAACGAGCTTCGAGTATTCTTTGCCACAGTTCTCTAGCTGGGATTGAATCTCGGACATCTCCTTCATTAGGGTCTCGTAATTGCCATTCTGTTCCATGTTCTACTGCCTCCATAAAAGCATCTGTAATGTTTACGGCGTTGAACAGGTTAAGACA
>JGI11772J19994_1000262_pt1 | contig 11710 bp, 14 predicted proteins | sample Etolagsurwater0m_FD_19994 | JGI IMG/M metagenome (IMG submission 19994) | reverse complement strand
TGAATTTTCTGGCATTGATCTTGCCATATTTAAGGTCTGGAGATTTTTCATCAAATTTGTCTCTCCTGTCCTAGTTGCAGCAGTTTTTGTGTATCAGCTTGTGAGCTAGAAATGTCTAAAAGCTTTGAAGGATCTAAAGTATTTGAGGCTCCTCCAGAAAAAATACTTTCATTGATTAATGATTTTGAGGCTTATTCAGAATTTTTACCTGGCTGTCTTGAGTCCTCTAGGTTACCCAGTCCCGAGGCTGATTTTATTAGGGGCAGGTTAGCATTTTCATTGTTAAATAAAATGTACTTATTTGAGTCGAGAAATCAGATTCTTGAGAATCAGGTAAGCATTACTCAATCTAAGGGACCCTTTACAAACTTTAATGCCCTGTGGACTTTGGAAGTGATTGATAAAAATTTGACTAAGGTAGAATTCCAAGCCAAATTCACCCTTCCATTTGCGCTCAATATTATTACTACTCAATCTTTGATTAATAAAGTTGGTCATAAATTTATAGTTGCTTTTTCAGATCAATTATTAAAATGAAGATCTATGTATCGACTCAGCATGATGCGCAGCCAAGTTTTTTAGAGCTTGATGTCTCAGAAAGTATTACAGCAAGGGAAGTCTTAAATTTATCAGTAGTAAAAAAACTTTATCAAGGACAGGTAGATTTTTTAAAAGTTGGAGTTAATGGCGAGGAATTAGACGGGAAGTACAAAGCTTTACCAATGAACTATAGAATGTCTCAAGGAGAGAGACTGGAAATATACAAACCACTGTTTCAAGATCCCAAGGAAAGACGAAAGATAAAAGCTAAGCTTGTAAAAAAATCTTAGCTATCTTTTGTCAGAGTTGTTTCTTCAAGCACCCAAGTATCCAATTTTTCATCATTGCTAAATATAAGAGATAGTTTTTTTTCACCAATGATTTTTTCACCAATCTTAACTGAATAAAAATAATCCCATCTATTTTGATGAATCGGACTATTAAGCAATGGAGTGCCCAAAAGGTACTGCACCTGATCTTTGTTAAGACCTTTAACAAGCTGTTTGACATCTTTGTCTTCAATAATGTTACCTTGCAGAACAGCCACTTTGAATGGTGCCAGAGCTGAGCAGCCCGATATTCCGCCAAGAGACAAAATAGCTATTAAAAAGGTGGATGTTAATTGCTTCATGAGATGATTTGATTATACTTTGAAAGAGGATACATCGAAAAGTTCATGAGTAAAGAAAATACTGAATTAAAAAAAGCTGGTTTAAAAGCTACCCTTCCTAGAATAAGAATCTTAGAGGCTCTTGAATCAAGTGATAATCGTCATTTGAGTGCCGAAGATATTTACAAACAACTTATCACATCCGGAGAGGATGTCGGTTTGGCTACTGTATACCGAGTTTTAACTCAATTTGAATCAGCTGGGATAGTTATGAGACATAATTTTGAAGACGGCCATGCAGTATATGAAATTACTCCCGATGATCATCATGATCATATGGTATGTCTAGATACCGGTAAGGTAATTGAGTTCCATGATGAAATCATTGAAAAACGTCAAGAATCAATCGCGAATGATATGGGCTATGAGATAGTTGATCACAGCATGGTTTTATACGTTAAGCCAATTAAATAAATTATTTTTAAACCCTTGAACTCCCCAGGAGCCATCCCAATATATTTCCTATAAGGATGTAAAGATGGCAAAAAAACAAAAAGTAAAAAACAAAAAAGATGAGCATGATCTTATTGACGAGTCTCTAGATCAAGAGATAGGCACAGATGAAGCAGAGTCTTTAGAAGACCAAAAAGATCCTTCAGTCAAAGAAACTGAAGAGTTAAGCCCAGAGGAGAGGGTGAAAGACCTTGAAGAAGCTTTGTTAAGATCAAGGGCTGAACTAGATAATGCCTTTAAGAGAAATGCTGCTGATATTGAAAAAGCACATAAATATGGAGTGGAGAGGCTACTCAATGAGTTGCTACCAGTTGTGGATAACCTTGAACATGCTCTTAATAATTTCTCCAAAGATTCAACAAAAGAAGATAAGGAGGGAGTTGAACTCACACTAAAATCTTTTGAATCGGCCCTTGATAAATTCGGTATTAGACCCATCTATCCAATTAATGAGCAATTTGATCCAATTAAGCATGAGGCTGTAATGACCTCCAAGGATCCAAAAAAAGAAAATAATGAAATTGAAAATGTATTTCAAAGAGGTTGGGAACTTCACGACCGGGTTGTAAGACCTGCAAGGGTTTCCGTTATAAAAAACTAGGAAAAAAATTATGTCAAAGATTATAGGAATTGATTTAGGAACAACAAACAGTTGCTTAGCTGTCGTCGAAGGACAACAGCCAAAAGTGATTGAAAATGCCGAGGGTGGCAGAACAACCCCATCGGTCATTGGTTATTCTGATGACAATGAGGTATTGGTTGGAACTCCAGCTAAAAGACAAGCTGTTACAAATCCAGAAAAAACTTTATATGCAATTAAAAGATTAATCGGCAGAAGGTTCGATGATGACGTTGTAAAAAAAGATATGGATATGGTGCCATATGAAATCATTAAGGCTGATAATGGGGATGCATGGGTAAAAGTTGGCGATAAAAAGTTGGCCCCTCCTCAAATTTCTGCTGAAGTCTTAAAGAAACTAAAGAAAACTGCTGAAGATTATCTTGGTCATGAGGTATCCGAGGCAGTTATAACTGTTCCAGCTTATTTTAATGATTCACAAAGGCAAGCAACCAAAGATGCAGGCAAGATTGCAGGTCTTGAGGTTAAACGGATAATAAATGAGCCAACAGCTGCTGCATTGGCTTATGGATTAGATAAACATAAAGGCGATTCTGTTGTTGCTGTCTATGATCTTGGAGGTGGAACCTTTGATATTTCAATTATTGAAATTTCCGAGGTTGATGGAGAGCATCAATTTGAAGTGTTATCTACAAATGGTGATACTTTTCTTGGTGGTGAAGACTTCGATCTTAAATTAATTGACTATTTTGTTGCTGAATTTAAAAAAGAGTCTGGCTTTGATTTAAAAAGTGACCCTATGGCTCTTCAGCGACTAAAAGAGGCTGCAGAAAAGGCTAAAATTGAGCTTTCATCATCTGACCAAACTGAAATTAATCTTCCTTATATAACTGCTGATAGCTCAGGCCCAAAACACTTCGTTCATAAAATTACACGAGCTAAACTCGAGTCTTTGGTTGAAGATTTAGTAGACAGGAGTCTTGCTCCGCTCAAATTAGCATTAGAAGATGCCAAGCTTTCTGTTGGTGACATCAATGAGATTTTACTCGTTGGAGGGCAGACTCGTATGCCAATGGTTCAGCAAAAAGTGAAAGATTTTTTTGGCAAAGAGCCAAGAAAAGATTTAAATCCTGATGAAGCAGTTGCAGTTGGAGCTGCAATACAGGGATCAGTCTTATCAGGAGACACCAAAGATGTTCTATTATTAGACGTAACTCCTTTAACCCTTGGAATCGAAACCTTGGGAGGAGTTGCTACACCATTAATTGAAAAAAATACAACTATACCTACCCAAAAATCTCAAGTTTTCTCAACTGCTGAGGATAATCAATCAGCAGTTACAGTTCATGTAATTCAGGGCGAAAGAAAACAAGCTGCTCAAAATAAATCTTTAGGACAGTTTAATTTAACTGATATTCCTCCTGCAGCCAGAGGCACTCCTCAAATTGAAGTTTCCTTTGACCTCGACGCTAATGGTATTCTGAACGTTGCAGCAAAAGATAAAAATACTGGAAAAGAGCAGTCTATAGTTATTAAAGCTTCTAGCGGTTTGTCCGATGAAGATATTGAAAAAATGGTTAAAGATGCTGAAGCTAATGCTGAGGATGACAAAAAGTTTGAAAGCTTAGTCCAAGCAAAAAATAATGCAGATATGCTTGTTCACGCAACTAGAAAGTCCATTGCTGAAGCGGGAGATAAGCTTACCAGTGAAGAGAAGGATGCAGTAGAATCCTCTACTGTCAAACTTGAGGAAGCCATCAAGCAAGATAGCTTAGAAGCTATTGAGGATGCCACTAAAAACCTTAATGAGGTTTTAACTCCATTAACCCAGAAACTTTACTCTCAAGCTGAAGAAGGTTCACCTGATTCTGCAGAAGAGAAATCTAGTGATGAGAATACAGTGGATGCAGAATTTGAAGAAGTTAAAGACGAAGAAAAATAAACAATGTCACAGAGAGACTATTATGAGGTCTTAGGGGTCTCTCGAAATGCTTCTAATGCTGAGTTAAAGAAAGCCTTTAAAAAGTTGGCTATGAAATATCATCCAGATAGAAATCCGGATGATCCAGCTGCTAATGAAAAATTCAAGGAAGCTGCTGAGGCTTACGAAATCTTATCTGATTCAGAAAAAAAATCAGCTTATGACCAATTTGGCCATGCCGGTGTCCAAGGCATGGGCGGTGGTCAAGGAGCAGGCTTTCAAGATTTTAATTTTGGAGACATCTTTGGGGATATTTTTGGTGATGTCTTTGGTGGCAGAAGAACATCCGGAAGGTCAGCTAGGGGTCAAGATCTTCAATATACCCTTGAAATAACCCTTAAAGAAGCAATTCTTGGTGTTAAGAAAACCATCAAAATACCTGTAGATAAATCTTGTAATGACTGTTCTGGATCTGGTGCCAAACCGGGCTCATCTCCAGTTACCTGCAGTCAATGTAATGGAGCTGGTCAAGTAAGAATGCAGCAAGGTTTTTTTTCTGTTCAACAGCCCTGCAATGCTTGTAGGGGAGAAGGTAGGATTATCCAAGATCATTGTTCTTCTTGTAGAGGCTCTGGAGTTAGGCAAGATACGAAATCCTTATCTGTAAGCATTCCATCCGGTGTAGATAATGGTGATAAAGTTAGATTAACAGGAGAGGGAAGTGCTGCAAGAGGTGGGCATACTGGCGATCTTTACGTTGTTATTCAAGTTATGCCTAACGAAATCTTTGAAAGAGATGGTAGAGACTTATATTTTGAAGCTCCTATTTCATTTGACATAGCCGTATTAGGAGGAACAATCAATGTTCCTGGTCTTGAATCAAAAATAGCTCTCAAGATACCTTCTTATACTCAAACAGGTAAAATTTTCAGAATCAAAGGAAAAGGAGCTGCTTCTGTTCGAGATTCTCGAAGAGGTGATCTCTTATGCAGGGTCATTGTTGAAACCCCTGTGAATCTCTCAAAAGCGCAACTCAAGAAACTTGAAGATTTCAGCCAATCCATAGCAAGCTCGGAACACTATCCAATAAAAGAGTCATTCGTCAAAGCAACTAATCAATTTCTTAACAAATAGAATATTGCAAATTTTAATCAATGGTTTTAATGGAAATATGGGTCAAGCAGTCCAGACTCAATGCAAACAATTTGATATCGAAGCATTAGACTTTGAAGATAAACCAAAAGACTTAACCAATATATCTGCCGTAATAGATTTCTCTTCCCCAAAGGGATTTAGTAATTGTGTAAATTTTTGCATGGAGCAGAAATTACCTTTAGTATCTGGAACCACAGGATTTTCAGAAGAGCATTTGGCGCTGATAAGTTCTGCAAAAAAATCTATACCAATATTAATTGCTTCAAACATGTCGCTTGGCATTGCTCAATTAAAAAACTCAATAGAAGAATACTTAATGTCCACCAGCTTTCGATCGAAGTGCAAAATTATTGAAATTCATCATACAAAGAAAAAAGATTCTCCGTCAGGAACAGCTCTAGAAATTTCAAGATTTTTAACAGAATTATTCAAAAGTAAGTTAGATGGTATGGTGGAAATTGAATCTTATAGAATTGGAAATGTCTTTGGAATTCATAGAATTGTATTTGAAAATGCAGAAGGCTTGACCACCTTTCAACATATTGCAAATTCTAGAAATATTTTTGCAAAAGGCTCTTTGCAGGCTGCAAGATGGATTCAATTTAGGGAAAGTGGCGAATACAACTTTGCTGACTTCTTAAATAAAAAGCTTTAATCTATATCAACTTTTCTATAGAATACACAAACTTTAAATCCCGAAGGTGCCAAGCAGATTATTGTTGGGGTGCTCATTTAAAATGAGTCAACTTTATGAGGCGCCGGAGTAATAACCCCGGAGGAAATTGTGAGTATTGTTTCAATTAAAGACCTGTTAAATGCAGGCGTTCATTTTGGTCATCAGCAAAGATTCTGGAATCCTAAGATGGAGTCCTTTATATTTGATACTAGAAAAAAAATTAGCATTATTAACCTTGAAATGACTCAAGAATGTCTAAACGCAGCCGCATCAAAGGCTGAAGAAATTTGCTCAAAAGGCAATAGAATATTATTCGTTGGCACAAAACGCTCTGCATCTAAAACTATCAAAGAATCTGCTTCTGCTATTGGTTTACCTTACATTGATAAAAGATGGTTAGGTGGAACATTAACTAACTGGAAAACAATCCGTGGATCTATTAGGCGTCTTATTGATATTGAAGAATTACAGTCATCAGGAAGGATTAATAAACTTTCAAAAAAAGAAGCTGTGGATATTACAAAAGAATATGAAAAGCTAGAAGCAAGTGTTGGTGGAATTAAAGATATGAAAGGTTTGCCGGATGCTTTATTCGTTGTTGATGTTGCATATGAAAAAATAGCGGTCACAGAAGCAAAGAAAATGGGTATTCCAATTATCGCTTTGGTTGACACTAATTCAAATCCAGAGGGCATTGATCATATTATTCCAGGTAATGATGATGCAATTCGATCTATCAGATTAATAACAAAGATTATAAGTGATGCATGCGCTAGAGGTCTGGCGTCTTCCCAGGGAGGAGTTCTAAATATTCAAACGGATGATGAAGCGCCAGCTGTTAAAGTGAAGAAGGCTTCAGTGACATCCGGTAAAGTGCTAAATATTATTGAGAAAGCCGAGCTAAGTGAACCAGATGAAGCTTTGGTAGATGATACAGAAGAGGTAAGCAATGAAACAATGGAGGATGCTGTTGAATCAAATAATGAATCTTCGGAGATTCCTGCAGAGGAGCCCATTGAATTAGATAATGCAACTGAAGATGCAGCTATTGACTCAGCTGACGATGTTGCCAAGGAGGTTGAGGAAGAAAAATGACTATCAGTGCAAGTCAAGTAAAAGAATTAAGAGAAATGTCTGGTGTTGGCATGATGGAATGCAAAAAAGCATTAGTCGAAACTGATGGTAATCTTGAGCAAGCCTTAGATCTTCTGCGGGCAAATAGTTCGCTAAAAGCTGAGAAAAAAGCCTCAAGAGTAGCTGCTGATGGTGAGGTTAAGATTGCTGAGAACTCAGAATATTCTAGCCTAATTGAAATTAATTCAGAAACTGATTTTGCGGCAAAAGATTCTCAGTTTAAAAATTTTGCAAGTGAGCTTGCTGAGTATCTCTCCAATAATAAAGTTGATAGTATCTCTGATCTAAGTTCTGCATTTGAAGAAAAGAGACAGTCTCTCATTCAATCCATTGGAGAGAATATTCAGCTGAGAAGGTTGGAAACTCTTGATGTGCCTTCTGGTGGTTGTATAGGAGCTTACCTCCATTCAGACGGAAAATTAGCTGCCATAGTTTCTATTGATGCAGATAACAAGGATTTGGCTAAAGATCTAGCCATGCACGTATCTGCCACCAACCCAACTTGTCTTAAATCAGAGGATATTGATCCTGAGTTGCTTGAGCGAGAAAGATCAATATTTTTAGCGCAAGCAGAAGAATCTGGAAAAGATGCATCTATCATGGAAAAAATGGTTGAGGGAAAGTTGAAAAGATTTCTTTCTGAGGTGACCTTGGTCTCTCAAGGCTTTGTTAAAAATCCTGATCAAACCATTGAGGAATTATTAAAAGAAAATAATACTTCCATCATAGCCTTTGCACGTTTTAAGGTGGGTGAAGGTATTGAGGTTGAGACTAAAGACTTTGCTGCAGAGGTAGCTGAACAACTTCAACAATGACGTCTCTGTCCTACAAACGTCTTCTTGTAAAATTTAGCGGAGAGGCTGTAGCTGGAGATGATGACCACGGGATCGATCCAAAAATATTAGATCAAATGGCTCAGTCTGTAAAAGATTGTAAAGAGCTAGGCGCCCAAATTGGAATTGTGATTGGGGGTGGCAATCTCTTTCGAGGCGAGAAATTAAGCAAGGCTGGAATGGATAGAGTTGCAGGCGACCATATGGGGATGTTAGCAACTGTTATGAATGGCATAGCTTTAAGAGATGCTCTTGAAAGAGCTGGAGTTAAAACCAGAGTCATGTCCGCCATATCAATGTCCGGTGTTGCTGAGCACTACGATAGACGTTTAGCAATTCAACTCTTATCAAATGATTTCGTTGTAATATTTACTGCAGGAACTGGCAATCCATTTTTTACAACTGATAGTGCTGGATGCTTGAGAGCCATAGAAACACAAGCAGATATTATGTTAAAAGCAACCAGAGTTGATGGAGTTTATTCAGCTGATCCTGAAAAAGATCAAAATGCTTCATTTTATCCATCTCTATCTTATGATGAGGCAATTCAAAAAAACTTAAAAGTTATGGATGCAACAGCGTTAACTCTTGCAAGAGATCACAGATTGCCATTAAAGGTTTTTAATTGGAATCATCCAGATGCCTTAAAAAGAATTGCTTGCGGAGAGGATATCGGAACATTAATATCATAGTTATGAATGAAATAATTGACCAAATTAAACCTAAGATGCAAAAGGCACTTGATTCGCTTGCTCATGAATTTAATAAAATTAGAACAGGCAGAGCTAATCCAAGTATTCTCGATTCAGTCAAGATTGATTATTATGGAAATCCAACGCCGATTAATCAAGCGGCAAATATTTCTGTGGAAGAGGGAAGAACCTTAGCTATTTCTCCATGGGATAAGTCTCTGGTGTCTGAGATTGAGAAAGCAATCATGTCATCTGATTTGGGTTTAAATCCAAGTACAAGCGGTGATTTAATAAGGTTAACGATGCCTGCATTAACAGAGGAAACTCGCCAAGAGTATATTAAGCAGGCTAGAAACGAAGCAGAAAATTCCAGAATCTCTATAAGAAATACACGAAGAGATGCAAATAATACAGCAAAAGATCAGCAAAAAGCCGGAGATTTTTCTGAAGATGATCTCAAAAGAATTGAAGATTTGGTGCAAAAAGAAACAGATTATTTTATCAGTCTTGTTGATTCAGAGCTGAAGCAAAAAGAAGAAGAATTAATAGAAATTTAGTTATTTCATATCCAGCCAGAATGGCAGAAAATAAATACCCATCAATTGACTTATCTGGCATCAATGCAGCGATTATCATGGATGGTAATGGAAGATGGGCAAAAAAGAATGCTTTAAATGTTACATCGGGACACGAGCGCGGTGTTAAAACCGTTATAAAGATTGTTGAGTCTGCAGCAAAAGCTAAGTTAGATTCTCTTAGTTTATATGCTTTTAGTACTGAAAACTGGTCCCGTCCAAAAAAAGAAGTTCTTGGTATCAAGAAGCTTATTATTAGCGCTATAGACTCTCAAGTTCCTGAATTAATTAACCAAGAGGTAAGATTAAATTTTTTTGGCGATTATTCTTCTTTTGGGGATGATGTTGTAGATGCTATCAAGCAAGCTGAAAGAGTCACTGCTTTCAATGATCCAAAGCTGAAACTAAATATTGCTCTTGGTTATGGAGGTCGAGCAGATATCATTGAAGCTACAAAATCAATAGCTACAGATATTCAGTCAGGCAAACTCTCTATTGAAGATATTTCTGACAAAACTTTTTTTAGATACTTGCAAGCACCTATCACTGAGTTAGATTTACTCATCAGAACAGGTGGCGATCATCGAATTAGTAATTTCTTGTTATATCATTTAGCCTATACAGAAATACAATTTTCTGAAACGCTCTGGCCAGATTTTACTGAAGTGGAATTTATTAAGTGCTTGGAAGCATTTTCAAATACGGAGAGACGTTTTGGCAAACGCACTATATAAGAACATCCTTCAAAGATTGCCAGCTGGATTAATCTTGGCTCTATCTGTATTCGGAATTCTTTACTTACAAAACATTTATATTATTTTTGCTCTCATAATAATTGCAGGATTCATGTTGGTCAAAGAATGGTTAAGCCTGTCAGACTCGTCAGTGAGCTTAAAACAAATAATATTTGTTGTAACCATAATCATATGCTCCTTTTTCTTTGAGGAAGTTTTCATAGATTTTTTATTGTTAGCAATATTAATATTTTGGGTAATTTTTAGTTTTTGTCTGATATTTAACAAAAAGTTATCTTTTATAAGTTTTGACAATAATTATCTAGGAGCCTTTTTGGTATTTGGTTTTATTTTTGGTCTTATACATTTAATATTTTTCTCAGAATTCACCAACTTAAATAAATTTTTTGTGCTATTTATAATTTTGTTTAATGTTGTATTAGCAGATATCGGGGCTTATTTAGTTGGAAGTAGCATTGGTAAAACACCACTCTTTCCTAATATCAGTCCGAATAAAACTATAGAGGGTTTATTGGGCGGGTCAGCACTAGTTATTATTTTTATAACCTCATTGTATTTCTTTGATTTAATCTCAGTTGGTTTGTTTTTGGCTTCTTTGATCAGTCTTCCTTTTGCATTTGTTGGTGACTATTTTGAAAGTCAATTGAAACGAAGTAAGTCAGTTAAAGATAGTGGGTCAATGATTCCTGGTCACGGCGGGATTTGGGATCGCTTGGATTCTCATATTGCTGTGATGCCAATTTTTATTTTCTTAACTCACTTAATGTTATGAAAAATATTATTTTATTGGGCGCTACTGGCAGTATTGGCGAAAGTTGCCTTAATGTAATCAGGCAGAATAAAAAAGAATTTAATTTGCTGGGTATTGGATTGGGCAGCAACTTAGATAAAGCCCATAAAATAGTACAAGAATTTGAACCAGAACATCTTTTTATCAGTGAACCTGATCTTGATAATTCACATCAATTATTTCGTAGATACCCCAGAATTCTTAATTCAGAAAATGAATTACAGCAGCTAATACAAGATTCCAATGTGGACATAGTGGTATCAGCAATTTCAGGATTTGCTGGTTTAAAGGCAAGTTATTTTGCTATAGATGCAGGCAAAACTATTCTGGTTGCAAATAAAGAAAGCATTGTAGCGGCGGGGGATATCTTAATTCCTCTTGCTGAAGCTAAAAATTCAAACATTATTCCAGTTGACAGCGAGCACAATGCTATCCATCAATGCTTACCTCCATACAGAAACCTTGATGAGGTTGCTAAAATAATTATCACTGCATCAGGCGGCCCCTTTAAAGATAAAACATTTAAGGAATTAGCTGAAGTTTCACTCCAAGATGCCTTGAAACATCCAACTTGGAGCATGGGAACCAAAATTACTATTGATTCAGCCACTTTAGTAAATAAGTGTCTAGAGTTAATTGAAGCACATCATCTTTTTCAAATTCCAGAATCTAAAATTGAAATCGTTTTACACCCTCAAAGCATTATTCATTCAATGGTTACATTTATTGATGGTTCTACCATGGCTCAAATGAGCAACCCAAACATGGAAGTCCCCATTGCCAATGCCCTGGGTCTGGGTAGAAGGCTGCCTATTAATTTTGAGCCCATTCATTTCTCAGGATTAAACTTTTCTTTTGAGCCAATACCGGAAGGAAGAGAGGTAATTTTTGAGATCGCTAGAGAGGTTTGTAATCAAGGTGGTAATTTAGGGGTTA
>JGI11772J19994_1000261_pt1 | contig 11729 bp, 9 predicted proteins | sample Etolagsurwater0m_FD_19994 | JGI IMG/M metagenome (IMG submission 19994) | reverse complement strand
GAAGCTAAAATTTCTTTAGAAGTAAAAATTCTTTTTATAAAAGCTTTATTTGCAATAGATTTTCTAATTCTTTTATTGTTAATTATATCGACACCTATACCTAAAATTTTCATTAAGATTTTAAAATTTTTTTAAAATTTTTAATCACATTAGATAACCCATGAAATATTGATTCACCTATGATAAAATGTCCAATATTAAACTCTATAATCTCATTTATTTTTTTTATAATTATTGTTGTTTTATAATCTAGACCGTGTCCAGCATGTACTTCAATTCCTAACTGTCTTGCTAATTTAGCACAAACTTTTATCCTGTTAAATTCTTGTGAAAAATTTTTTTTAGATTTAACTAAATTAGATATTTTACCAGTATGAATTTCGATACAATCTACATCTAATTGTTTGGAAATCTTAACATCTTTTGTGGTTGGGTTAATAAATAAACTAGTTCTGACGTTTTTTTTCTTAAACTTTTTAATGATACTTTTAAGTTTTTTAAAATTACTCTCTAAATTTAATCCTCCCTCAGTTGTAACTTCCTTTCTTTTTTCAGGGACAATGCAAATAAAATCAGGTTTAATTTTTAGTGCATAATCAACAATTTTGGCATTAATCGATATTTCTAAATTAACTAATACATTTTTTAATGAACATATTTTTTTTACATCTAAATCATTTATATGTCTTCTATCTTCCCTAAGGTGAATGGTTACCGAGTCAGCGCCTTTACTAATCACATGCCTTGCAGCTAAAACTGGGTTTGGATGACTTTCGCCCCTAGCATTTCTTAATGTTGCGATATGATCTATATTAACACCTAGTCTTTTCACTTAATGAATCTACTTCCTGGTGTTGTTATTGGTATATTTTTTAATTCAGGTGGTAAATTTTTAGAGGTATAGGTGGGGACATCAATCTTTAAGTGAGAAATTATTTTTTTTTTAATCTTTAAAGTTTTTTGATTTGATCGATTAATAATTGATGCAAATCCAACTAATTTAGCTTTTGCTTTCTTTATCAGCTCAACACATTCTAAACTAGATTTTCCTGTAGTTATTACATCTTCAATAATTAAAACTTTAGCATTTTTTTTAATAGAGAAACCTCTTCTTAATGTAAACTTTCCATTAACCCTTTCACAAAAAATTGTCTCTTTTTTAATAATTTTCCTATCTCATAGCCAATGATTACCCCACCCATTGCCGGTGCTAAAATTAAATCAATTTTAGGAAAATTTTTTTTAATTTTTTTAGCAAGAGATTTACAAATTTTATCTGCTTGATTTGGAAAACTTAGTAGCTTAGCACATTGAATATATTTTGAAGAATGTAATCCAGAGGAAAGAACAAAGTGTCCTTCAAGCAAAGCATCAGTTTTTTTTAAAATATTTAAGGATTTTTTGAGTGAAAGCATTACGTTTATCTTCGTGTCTAATTATCTTAAATTTTATACCCTTTTGCTTCAACTCTGCAATAAAATTTGTGAAATTTTTCAAATTTCTAATTATTAATTGAAATTTAAAATTTATATAATCTTTTCCTTTACCTGACATTTCAACGTTAGATATATTTAATGCATGATTACCCAATAAAGTAGTTACATTACCTAATTGGCCAGGATTATCGGGTAATGAAATCCACAATGTTGTATTGTATTTTTTAATTTTTTGCTCTTTTAGCTCTCCCTTATCGTGCCAATACCTTCTTATTGCAGCTCTAGCTTTACCGGTTTTAGTTATTGGAATCCAATGGAGTGATGGAGATTGATTTTTTGATGTTATAATATTAACAGTGTCACCATTGTGAAGAATTGACTGAAGTTCACTTTTATTCCCATTGATTTCACATCCTATTGCGGTATTGCCCACTTTAGTATGTACGGCATAAGCAAAATCTATTGGAGTAGCATTTTTAGGTAATTTAATGACAGACCCTTTTGGTGTAAAACAAAAGACGTTTTCTTGAAACATTTGAAGTTTAGTATATTCATATGAGTGTTCAGGGTTTTCATTTTTTTCAATGATTTCTACTAAATCTTTTAACCAATCATATTCTTTCCAACTTAGAGAATTAAATTTTTCTGAAGACTTATATTGCCAATGTGAGGCTATTCCTCTTTCAGCAAAATCGTGCATTTCATTTGTTCTGATTTGTATTTCAATTGGTTTTTTATTTGAACCGATTACAGAGGTATGAATAGATTTATAGCCATTAATTTTAGGTGAAGAAATATAATCTTTAAACTTTCCCGGAATACAATTCCATTTTTTATGAAAAATACCTAAAGTCTTATAACACTCATCTACATTATTAAGGATAATTCTAAAACCGATAATGTCAGTAATTTGTTCTAAAGAAATTCTTTTTTTTTGTAATTTCCGCCATATGGAAAATGGAGTTTTTTCTCTACCAAATATTTCTGCATTAATATGATTATCATTTAAAATTTCACTTAACTCAAAAGATAAACTTTCAAATAGGTCTTTTTTATTTTCTTTAATTTCATCTAATCTTTTATTGATAAGTTCTCTAGCTTCATTATTTAAAACTGCAAAAGATAAATCTTCAAGCTCATCTCTAATTCGGTGCATACCCATTCTATCAGCTAAAGGAGCATAAATTTCCATTGTCTCTTGTGCTATTCTCTTTCTCTTTTCCTCTTTTACAATTCCATTAATAGTTCTCATGTTATGAAGTCGATCAGCTAATTTTACTAATAAAACTCTTATATCTTTTGAAGTAGCTAAAATTAATTTTCTAAAATTTTCTGCTTTAGAATTAGAAAGGGCTGTATTTTCAAAGACAGAAATTTTTGTAACCCCATCAACTAAATCTGCAACTTCTTCTCCAAATTCACCNTTGATAGTGTCATAGGTTGCGTGAGTATCTTCAATAGTATCATGAAGTAGTCCTGTTGTTATTGTTGCGGAATCAAGNCTCAAATCTGTAAGAATATTTGCAACCTCAATTGGATGNACAGAATAAGGGTCTCCTGAAGCTCTTTTNTGATTACTATGAGCTTTGACAGCAAAATCATAAGCTTTTAATAATTTTTCATGATTTAAAAATTTATTATAAACTTTAACCTTATTAATTAAGTCATCTGAATTAAGCATATAAAATCATTATAACATTAATTCAAATTTGTTTAATAGATCTAATATCTTTAATTGGTAAGGAAAAGATTAATTTTTTTATATTTTTCTTTAAAACTGGGTGCTTCCAATTTTTATTAATTTCAAATAAAGGAAATAATACAAAATTTCTTATATGCATTAATTTGTGAGGTATCCGAATTTCTTTATTAATAATTTTTTTGTCAAAATCAATTATATCTAAATCACAAATACGGGGTGAGTTTTTTGGTGATTTTTTTCTGCCCATTCTTATTTCAATATTTTTACAAATACGGAATAAATCTAAATAATTTAATTTCGTCTTAATTTTAATAACTATATTAATAAACTTAGGAAATTTTGAGTTTGGCCAGGAGGGTGTTTCGTAGTAACTCGATGACCCAATTATTTCTATATTATTTTGAATAAGGTAAGATTTTGACTTCTCTATATTTAAAAATTTATTTCCTAAATTAGATCCAATACCCAAATATGCAAATTTAACTTGATTTTCTGATGTACCTTGCTTTATCACGATCCCAATCTCTATTTTTTTTAGTCGCTCTTTTATCAAATTTTTTCTTACCTTTTGCTACCGCCAATTCAATTTTAGCTTTTCCCTTTTTAAAATACATTTTTGTTGGCACTAAAGTGAAGCCGTCTCTTTGCATCTTGCCAATTAATTTATTGATCTCTCTTTTATTTAATAAAAGTTTTCTTTCATCTAATGGGGAATGATTTGAATAACTGGCCTGTTTATAGGCAGCNATATGGGCATTGATTAAAACTAACTCACCATTTTTTTCAACAGCATATGAATCTGCTATATTTACCTTTCCATCTCTAATTGATTTAATTTCAGAGCCCTTCAAAACTATTCCAGCCTCTAAAAGATCCTCAAAAAAATAATTGAAGCTTGCCTTTCTATTTAAACATATTATCTTTAAACCAGAATTGGTTTTTTTATTCATTAAATTAGATTAGCTGAATGAAGTGCTTTTTTAACAATTTCTTTTGTATTGTCTGTTACTTTAACTAAAGGCAATCGAACATCATCCTCGCACAAACCTAATAATTTTGCAGCATATTTAACTGGACTTGGGTTGCTTTCAACAAATAACGAATAATGTAAAGGTTGTAATAAAGCATCTAATTTTTTTGCCTCATTTTTAGAATTATCATCGTTCAATTTTGAAAATTTTTGAAATTCAGAACAAAGTTTTGGCGCTATATTAGCAGTAACACTAATTGCTCCAACACCTCCTCTATTATTAAATTCCAGTGCATTATCATCATTGCCGGTTAGCTGTATAAAATCTTTACCCATTTTTTTTAATTGTTGATCCACTCTCTCTAAATTTCCTGTGGCATCTTTCACACCTACGATATTTTTTAACTCATATAATCTTGCCATAGTATCTACAGACATATCAATCACAGATCTACCTGGTATGTTATAAATAATTATTGGTATGCCACATTCATCATTGATGGATTTATAATGTTGATAAAGACCTTCTTGAGTTGGCTTATTATAATAAGGTGTAACTATTAAAGCTCCATCAGCTCCTGCTTTTTCCGCATGTTTAGTTAAAGATATAGCTTCTGCAGTAGAATTAGAGCCAGTGCCAGCAATCACTGGTATTTTGCCGTTACTTTCTTTGATGCATAAATCAATAACCTTTTGATGTTCTTCGTGGCTTAAAGTTGGTGACTCTCCAGTAGTTCCAGCAGGTACTAGTCCTGAGGTTCCATTATCTATTTGAAAATGGATTAATTTTATATAACTCTCTTCATCTAGCCTGTTGTTTTTAAAAGGCGTGATTAAAGCAACATTTGATCCTTTGAACATAAATACTTATAACATACATTGTAGATTCATATAGTAAAAGATTATGTTCAAAAATTTATTGTGTTTTGTTGTATTAATTTCAATAATTTTGATCAATTTTACTAGTGCTAACTCAGAAGATAAAAACATACTCCCAATAAAAAAACCAAATTTGACAGTTGAAGAAATAGAGCAAAAATTATCGATCAATATTTTAAGACCATTAGAAAAACCAAAAAAAAATAATGAAACAGAAATTGAAGAATTTAATATTGAGATAAGTGAAAAAAAAATAGCCTTCATAATTCCCAAAAAAAAACCAATAGTTCTGGGAAAAACTGATTCTGAAAAAGTAGAAATTTCAAAATATTTTAATAAAAAAGATTTTGCTATTGCAAAAAAAGCAATTTCTGAAATGGAAAAAAGTCAATGGACAAAAGCATTAAGCACCTCAAGTCGTGCTAAAGACAAATCTATAAATAATTTCATTCAATGGAATTATTTGTTAACAAATGGAAACCAAGCATCATTTTTTGATTATTTAACTTTTATTGATAAAAACAATGATTATCCAAGAATTGATAGAATTAGATATTTAGCAGAACAGAAACTAGATACTAAAGAAATTTCTCCAAAAAAAATAATTAATTGGTTTGGCAATAACGAACCACTAAGTGGATTTGGAAAAATGATATTAGGAGAAAGCAATATTCTAATTGGCAATGTAGAACTTGGAAAAAAACAAATAAAAGAAGGTTGGAAAGAAGCTGATTTAAGTGCAAATCAGCTTAAATTTTTTAGATCAAAATTCAAAAAATATCTTGATGAAAAAGATTATATTAATAGAGCAGAATATTTAGCCTGGAACAATAAATATTGGGATCTAAAAAGAATATTGCCATACTTACCTAAAGATTATGAATTACTTTACAATGCTAGACAACTGTTAATGAGTAAGTCTTATGGTGTTGATGAAGCCATAAAAAATGTTCCAGATAAGTTTATTAATGATGCTGGATTAAATTATGATCGATTAAAATGGAGAAGAAAAAGAGGAAGAATAGATGGCTCTGTAGAAATTTTATTAAATGTTAAAAATACAAAAGACTATCTAGTAAGACCAGATTTATGGTGGGAAGAAAGAGAAATTATATCTAGATCTTTAATATATGATAAAAAATTTGAATTAGCATATAAAATTTCAAGTAATCACGGACTAACAGAAGGATCAGATTTTGCTGAAGCTGAATGGATGAGTGGCTGGATTGCTCTTAGTTTTTTAAAAGACCCTTTATTAGCTAAAGATCATTTCCTAAATTTTTACAACAATGTCAGCTACCCTATTAGTACAGCGAGAGGCGCTTATTGGTTAGGAAAAACATTTAAGACTCTTAAAGATAAAGAACAATCAAATAAATGGTTTGAGGAAGCAACTAAGTATTTAACTACCTATTATGGTCAATTAGCTTTTATAGAATTAAACCCAAAGGGTAATTTTGAATTAGAAAAAGATATGGAAGTTGATACAAAATATAAAATTAATTTTTATGATAAGGAACTTGTAAAAATTATCTATTTATTAGATGAGCTTGATAAAGATAAATATACTAAAAATATACTAAGGCATATTGCAAATGATAATGTTGCTGCAGGAAGTGAAATTTTAGCAGCAGAACTAGCAACAAATATTGGAAGGTTTGATTATGCAATTCAAATATCAAAAATAGCTTCCTATGAAAAGCGATTTCATAATAAATACAACTATCCAATTATAAGTACTCCTAAACTTATTAATGGTAGAAAAATTCCCGAAAGTGCTTTCATACTATCAATCATAAGACAAGAAAGTGAATTTGATATGTCGGCTAATAGTCATGCTGGAGCAAAAGGTTTGATGCAATTAATGCCATATACTGCAAAACTAGTTTCAAAGCAGGCAAAACTGCCTTACTCAAAATCAAGATTAACTACCGACCCAGAATACAATATAAATCTGGGTTCTCACTACATTGCTGGATTAATCTTAGATTATGATGGTGCGTACCCTTTTGCTGTAGCGGCTTATAATGCTGGTCCTAACAGAGTTAAATATTGGAAAAAGATAAATAAAGATCCTCAAAAAAATCAAATCAATTATGTCGATTGGATTGAGCTAATAAAATTTAGAGAAACTCGAAACTATGTTCAAAGAGTTTTAGAAAACTACAATGTCTATAGGTACATACTCGAAAAAAAACCTATACCAATGAAGAACTTTTTTAGAGATAATCCTTTGTATTAAAAGTGGCGGAAGAGGAGGGATTCGAACCCTCGGTACAAGTTTCCTCGCACGGTCATTTAGCAAACGACTGGTTTCAGCCTCTCACCCACTCTTCCACAATTTTATTAGTATCGATTGTATTGAATATTGAATATTAATAAAGTAATTATTCAGAAATTTATGAAAAATAAATACTCAATTTTTTCTCTTATTAAAAATGCATTTTCGTACCACGAAAATTGGGAGAAAGCATGGAAAGATCCAACTCCAAAAAAAGAATATGATGCAGTAATAGTTGGTGGAGGTGGTCACGGATTGGCTACAGCTTATTATTTAGCAAAAAAACACGGCATGACTAATATTGCGGTTGTTGAAAAAGGTTGGATTGGTGGTGGTAATACTGGAAGAAATACTACCATTATTAGATCAAACTATTTGTGGGATGCAAGTGCTGGATTGTATGATCATGCTTTAAAAATTTGGGAAGGATTGTCTCAAGAACTAAACTACAATGTGATGTTTAGTCAAAGAGGTGTTATGAATCTTGCTCACAATTTACAAGATGTTAGAGATTTAAAAAGAAGAACACATGCAAATAGATTAAATGGTATTGATGCAGTCTATTTAAGCACTGAAGAAGTTAAAAAATTCTGTCCAATCATAAACACTTCACCAAATATTAGATATCCAGTTTTAGGTGGAACGTTACAAAGAAGAGCTGGAACTGCCCGTCACGATGCTGTGGCATGGGGTTATGCTCGTGGAGCTGATGCAATGGGTGTAGATATAATTCAAAATTGTGAAGTCAAAGGAATTAAAAGAGTTGGAGATAGTGTTGAAGGTATTGAAACTACGAAAGGATTTATTAAAACTAAAAAAATTGGAGTGGTTGCTGCAGGACACTCAAGTGTTATAGCAAATATGGCAGGTATTCGGTTACCATTAGAAAGTAAGCCTTTACAAGCTTTAGTATCTGAACCTGTAAAACCAATTATAGATACTGTAGTAATGTCAAATGCAGTTCATGCATATGTTAGTCAATCAGATAAAGGTGAGTTAGTAATAGGTGCAGGAACAGATGATTATGTCTCCTATACTCAAAAAGGAAGTCATGACATTGTAGAGGGAACTCTTAATGCTATTTTAGAATTATATCCAATTTTTAGTCGTATGAAGATGCTACGTCAGTGGGGAGGCATAGTGGATATTTGTCCTGATGCTAGTCCAATAATAAGTAAAACTTCGATTAAAGGTTTGTATTTTAATTGTGGCTGGGGAACTGGAGGATTTAAGGCAACTCCAGGATCTGGAGATTTATTTGCTCATACAATCGCAAATGACGAACCCCATAAACTTAATGCAGCATTTAATATTAATCGATTTGTAAGTGGTGACCTTGTTGATGAACATGGTGCTGCAGCTGTAGCACATTAATGTTTGTAATAAACTGTCCTTATTGTGGTGAAAGAGAACAAAGCGAATTTAAAGCTGGCGGTGAAGCTCATATCGTAAGACCAAAACAACCAACTGAATTGAGTGATGATGAATGGGCAGAGTATTTATTTATGAGAAAAAATATAAAAGGCATTCAATATGAAAGATGGAATCATGCCCATGGATGCAGAAAATGGTTTAATATGGTTAGAGATACTTCTAACGATGAAATAAAAGCAGTATACAAAATGGGAGAGAAACCTCCTTCTATTTAAACAAAAATGCCAGAAAACTTAAGAGTAAAATCTAGTAAATTTATTGATGAAACCACTCGAGTTTCTTTTAAATTTAACGGTAAGAATTATTACGGTTACAAAGGAGACACACTGGCCTCCGCCCTAATTGCAAATGGTATACATTTGGTTGGAAGAAGTTTTAAATACCATCGCCCAAGAGGTATAATGACAGCAGGTTCTGAAGAGCCCAATGCAATAGTTCAGCTAAATGATAACAGTGCGTTATCAGAACCGAATGTAAGAGCGACGGAAGTTGAAATCTATGATGGTTTAGAAGCATCAAGTCAAAATTGCTGGCCTAGTGTAAACTTTGATATTGGTGGAATAAATAATTTCTTATCCCCTCTCTTGCCTGCAGGTTTCTATTATAAAACTTTCATGTGGCCTGCTAGTTTTTGGGAGAAATATGAATATTTTATTCGAAAATCAGCTGGTCTTGGAAAATCACCAACAAAACCTGATCCAGATATTTATGATCATAAATATATTCACTGTGATGTTTTAGTAATTGGGGGAGGAATTTCTGGGATAATGGCAGCTAAAACTGCAGCTAAAAATGGTTTAAAAACTTTATTAGTAGAGGAAAAACCTAACTTAGGTGGTAGTACAATTTTTCAAAACTCAGATCAACATAAAATTAATAATCTAGCTTCCTCAAGTTGGCTTGAAAAAGAAATTTCCGAATTTGAAAACCTAGAAAATTTAGAAATTAAAACTAGAACAAGTGTTGCGGCATTTCATGGGTATAACTTTTTACTAGCTAGAGAAAATCTAACTGATCATTTACCGTTTAATGAAAGAAAAAATAAAATCAGACAAAGACTTCTAAAAATTAGAGCCAAAAAAGTTATTACAGCTACTGGCTCTTTAGAAAGACCTATGATTTTTAATAATAATGATCGTCCTGGCATATTGTTATCTTCTGCAGTTAAAAAATATATAGATTTTTATGGAGTTTCTTGTGGAGAAAAAAATGTCTTATTTACTAATAATGATAGTGCTTACGAAACTGCATTATCTTTATTTAAAAAAGGGATCGAAATAAGAGCTATAGTTGACATTAGAGAGAACCCGGAGTCTAAAATTATTGATGAAGTGGAGTCGAATGGTATCAANGTTTATAAATCTTACACAGTTGTAGATACTGANGGTTATAAAAGAATTAATAAAATTTCTATTATGCAACTTTCAAAAGATGGTCAATCCGTTGTGGGTAGCAAAATTAATATAGACTGTGACTGTTTGGGCATTTCTGGCGGTTGGACTCCAGCTGTACATTTATTTACACAATCAGGTGGCAAACTTAAATTTAGAGATGAAGATCAAGTATTTGTACCAAATATTTACCCTTCAAAACAAATTAGCATTGGATCTTGTAATGGAGAATTTGAATTAGATGAAATTTTAAATATTATACCTTCTCAGCTAAAGAATTTTTTAGAAATTGAAAAAACAGAATATGAAAATCTATCAGTTGAAATTTCAAAAAATTTATCAAAAAGAAATATTTGGTTACTTCCATCAGATAAGGTTTTGGGAAAAACAAAACCCTTTGTTGATTATCAAAATGATGCAACTGCAAAAGATATTAAATTAGCTTTAAGGGAAGGTTTTAGATCTATTGAACATGTAAAAAGATATACCACCACTGGCATGGGGACAGATCAAGGTAAACTTGGAAATATGCATGCTTTAGGTATTATTGCAGAAACAGCTGGTGTTAAAATGGGCGAGCTTGGCACAACAACATTTAGACCACCCTACACTCCTTTATCTTTTGGGACTATTGTTGGAAGAAATGTAGGAGAATATTTTGATATATTTAGAAAAACACCAATGCACGAATGGCATAAAGAAAATAATGCAGAATTTGAAAATGTTGGTCAATGGAAAAGAGCTTGGTATTACCCCAAAAATGGTGAAGACATGCACCAAGCTGTTCAAAGAGAAAGTAAAGCCGCGAGAGAAAGTGCAGGTATTCTAGATGCTTCTACGTTAGGAAAAATAGATATTCAAGGAACAGATGCTTCAGAATTTTTGAATAGAGTTTACACTAACGCTTGGTCAAAACTTGGAATAGGTAAATGTCGATATGGATTAATGCTAAATGAAGATGGTATGGTTTATGATGACGGAGTAACTACTCGACTTGACGAAAATCATTACATTATGACTACAACAACAGGTGGCGCTGCTAATGTGATGGGAAAATTGGAGGACTATCTACAAACAGAGTGGCCAGAGTTAGATGTTTATCTAACATCGGTAACTGATCATTATGCAACTGTCAGTGTTTGTGGTCCAAACAGCAAAAAAATTGTATCAAAAGTTTTACCTGATTTGGATTTATCCGATGAGAGCTTTCCACATATGTCTTTCAAGAATTCAAAAATTGGAAATGTAAAATGTAGAGTAATGAGAATTAGTTTCACTGGAGAACATAGTTATGAAATTAACATTCAAGCAAATTTTGGAAGATCTGTTTGGGAAAAATGTATGGAGGCTGGTAAAGAATTTAATATTACCCCTTATGGTACAGAAACCATGCACCTTTTAAGAGCTGAAAAAGGTTTTATAATAGTTGGACAAGATACAGATGCTACTATGACACCTATTGATCTTCAAATGGATTGGATAGTTAGCAAAAAGAAATATGACTTCATAGGTAAACGATCTCTNTATAGATCNGATACNATAAGAGAAGATCGAAAACAATTAGTAGGATTATTAACTGAGGATCCAAAAATAGTTTTAGAAGAAGGTGCTCAAATTGTAGAAGATACTAACAAAA
>JGI11772J19994_1000258_pt1 | contig 11738 bp, 3 predicted proteins | sample Etolagsurwater0m_FD_19994 | JGI IMG/M metagenome (IMG submission 19994) | reverse complement strand
AATAGCCGGAGCAACAGTAATAGCCGGAGCAGTCGGAGCTAACCAAGCAAAACAAGCCGCTAAAGGAGCGAGGGGTGACAAAGCTAGAGCTGAGGCGGAGTTAGAAAAAATAAAAAAATCGCGGCAGAATATTATAAATCCTTACGAAACAGTTAAAGATTTAAGTGGGCTTGCTAAAGACCTATCAGATACTTTGAGTAATCCTTTTGCACAGTTAAGTGTAGCTACTCAAGCAGCTGAAATACAAATGGAGCAAACCGACATTGCGCTCGCGAATACGCTTGATACTCTTAGAGCTACAGGCGCTTCCGCTGGTGGTGCAACTGCACTTGCTCAAGCTGCACTTCAAAGTAAAAAAGGTATAGCAGCTAGTATAGAATCTCAAGAAGCTCAAAACGAAAAACTTAGAGCTCAAGGAGAGGCTAATCTTCAGTCTCAAAAAGCGGCTGAACAACAAAGACTTCAATCGATTGCCATTTCAGAAGGGCAAAGGGTTCAAGCTGCTGAAGCTGCTGGTAAACAATTTGAGTTTCAAGTGCGAGAAGATAGAACTAACGCGGACCTTGATAGAGCTGCTGCTAAGATTACTCAAGCACAGCAAAATATAGCTTCAGCTAATCAAGCTAAAGCAGCTGCTTGGGGAGGTGTAGCCTCTTCTTTGGGAGGTATAGCTGGTGCTGTAGCGGGAAATCCGGGGTAGGAAGTAGTTCTGTAAATCCAACTCCAACGTATACAAGGTCAGAATTAATGAACACTTTTGGTGGAGCTCAAGTAAAAATTTAGGTTATTGCTATAGTGTTTAATAAAAATAAAAATGAGTTATAGAAATCCACAAATAATCGTTGATCGTTCAGCAGAAATATGGGCACAGAGCATGACTAAGTTTAGTGAAAATTTAGTTGGTGGTTTAGAAAAATATTATGCTGCCAAGAGAGAGGCTTCTGAAAAGAAAAAGAAAATAGACGACGCGAAGCAGTTGTATAGAAATAAAGCAATATTCGAAGCAACTAAAGAAATAAACGAATCAGCTTCTAAAATTAAAGACCCTTCTTTAATGGAGCAGTTTACAACAAACGCTACCAACATGCTGACTGAGGGTGAACCTTATAAATACAAAGGTGTAGAATATAACATCAGCGCTATAGATGCTCAAACAGAAATAGCTATAAATCCTAACCTAACACCAGATCAAATAACCGCTTATACAAATATAGCTACATCTTCTACTAAATATCAAACAGATATGCTTGAAAAAACAGGAGCTGTTATTGCTAACTTACAACCACTTCAAGAAAGCGGTGCTTACCAAATAGGTAATACTATTGACATTGCAGGTCAAGGAATTGATGAGTATAAAAACTTAGTAGCTGCTAATGCTTTGCTTAACCAAAAAGCAGATGGTGTTAACACTAAAAAAGAACTAACAAGAAGAAGAAACGAAGATGGCTCTTATAGTAACATGCTAAACGTTAGTGCTTCTTTTGACACTAAAAGTGATGTTTGGCAAAACTTAAAAAAAGCTTACGACTTATCAGATGAAGACGCTAGCTTCACTTGGGAAAGAGACGTTGATAAATGGGCAGGTCAGGGTGATTTAGTAGTTAATTTAACGCCAGACGTAGACACCAACGAAGCTTTAATAGCTTCTGGTTTTATAGATGACAAGCATAATCAAACAAGTAAAGGTTTTGTATCTAAACTAGTGACAACAAGAAACGTTCAAGACGGAAGAGAGTTTGTGACAACTGAATCTCATTTTGATGCTAATCAACTAAGAAACAATAAAGTTTATAGAGATGCTATAGCAGGTAAAGCTGCTAACATATTAGCTATGGAGCAAGATCAAGTAGCTAAATACGTTTCAAATAATTTAGGTTGGGGAGATAAAATTACTGCTGAAAATTTATACGCTTCGAATATAACACCAGAACAAAGAGAAAATTTTATAGAAGAGCAGTTGATGGAAAAAGACTTAAGAAAAATAATGCCTAACTATAAAACTAGAACAGCAAGGCAATCTGATGTTGATGCCTATAATAACGATACTGTTATTTCTGAAGATATCAAAAAAGGTATAACAGAACCTTTAAAGTTAGGTGATACTCTTTATTACGTAGAAAAAGGTACTACAAGTACAAAAGTAACGAAAGATGATGGACCTACAGCTACAGAAAGAAGAGAAGCTAAAAAATTAAAAGAATCTCAAAGTAGATTTAAAAGAGCTGAAAGTTTAATACAACAAGAAGGCAAACTACCTGAAGTACCTACTAACCCTTTTAATCCTGTGGGTGTAATAACTGATGAGGGTAAAAGGTTTAGAGCTGCTGTAGCTCCTATAATAACAGATAGTGGAGGAAAACTTGTTAAGTTTGTTGTTAGTGAAGTTACAGGTGAACCAAGTGTTATAGTTAAATACCCAGGTGTTGACGAAAAAGAAATAAGTTTAGCTAATTTTAGAAATCCAAGTTTATTAACAGCTAAATTTGAAGAAGCTACAGGTGCTGGTACTGGCTTAATAGATCAGTATTTTGGTATTAATCTAGATTAAAATTAAATATAATGGCTAGAAGTAAAGAGCAAAAAGATCAATTGAAAAGTTTAGTAGATCAATTAAGATCTGAAGGTTTATCTACAGATGAAATACAAGCTAGAGTTGATGAGCAGAAAGCTTTGTTTGACGCTAAGCAAACAACTACTGTAGAAGTTACAGACGAAATACAAACACCTGTAACTGAGGGAAAGACAAACGGTGCTGCGGCAGAGGGTGCAACTGCGACACCGGTAACCGGGCAAGCACCCGAGAGTACGGAATCAGAATCGGTAGATACTTTTGGGGAATCACAAGATCCTAAACTACGTTTTATTGATTTTAAAATAAACGGAAAAGAAAGTGTATTATATGAAAGTGATTATAATGAGCTAGCGGGTCAACCTATACCTTCAACGTATGGACCTGGTTATGCTGGTAAAAATTATCCTGAAACATTTGAAGAATATGCCGAGCTTTTTAAAACACCTATACAAACAATAAATAAAGGTGTAGATTTAGAATCTGGTATAAAAATAGAACCATTAGAAGAGGTAGTTGTAACAGGCAAAGCTACACCTAAAACAAAAAAAGCTAGACAAATAGCTTCAGGCGTTTTAGAAACACAATCAAAAATTACTGTAGACGATAGTGAAGATTTAATTGTATCTGGTATTTTTCAACCAGTACAAAGTATATACAATAAATATGATCAGTCTATAAAGGAACAAGGCTTTTACGTAACAGCTATAGAAGATGTTGAACAAAGACAAAAAAGGTATGCTGAAATAGTAGAGCAATTAGAGAAAGAAAGAGACGAGGCTATAATTCAAGAAGTTGGACAGGAATATTTTAATCTTTTTAAAAATAATGGTTTTACCTTTACAGATATAACTACTGACGACTTACATGCTAAAGATATTGAAAATCAAATAACTAAACTAAGATCTCAATCTGCTGAAAATTATATTAGACAGCAAATACAAGGTACTGACATAGATCCTAGAGCTATAGATATACAAATAGGGTACGAGCAAGAAAGTTTTACTGAAGATATTTTTGGACAAACAGAAGTTCAAAACGTTATAAACGAAAACAGAAGAGTAATTCAAGAATATCAAAATGATTTAGGATATTTAGCTGCAAGAAGACCTTTAGAATATGACGTGCCTGTTACTTTCAATAATAAAACTTACTTAGTTAAAACACCGCCTAATTTAGGTGAAATAGAAAATAGAGCAGTTCAAAAAACTTCTAAAGTTTTAGAACAACAGTCTAAAGATATTTTAAAAAGACAAAAAGATCAGCAAAAAAAATCTCAACCTTATTTAGATCAGATAGAAGAGTATGATAAGCGTGTAGATGCTATGGGTGATCCTGAAAACATATTCACTCAAGCTAGTTTAGATTTATATAATAATCTTGTTTCAAAAAGAAATAAAGTTATTACTAAATTGAACACTGTCGTACCTGTTGAAGATCAACAAAAATTAGTTAACGATGCCAATGCGTTTAGTTCTGAGTTAAAACAACTTGAAGAAAATGCTAAAAATATTGGCAGTACGTATATTGCTGGATCTGCTCTTTCAAAAAATTATAGTTTATATGATAAACTAATGGCTACTCTTGAAAGTCAATTAGTAGCACCAACGGTTAAAATTGGTGCTGAAGTAGCTTCTGGTATTTTAGCTTTTGATCAAGAGCTAAGCAAAAACTTAAGCGAAACAAGTACAGATTATTTTCAAAGAATATCTGACTTTAGACAGACTGAATTTCCACAAGATGTTACAAAAGTAAATGGAGATTTAAACGCTGACTGGACAATGAAGCTTACAGACATGAGTATAAATAATGCTCCAACAATAGCTTCTGTACTTCTTCCACAAGCTGGTGTTACTTTAGGCGTAGGTAGTAAGCTGTTCATGAAAGGTGCTAGTAAATTTGCTAGACAAAAATTCATGAATCAACAACGTAAAAAAGTAGGTAGGATATCTGAGGCTTTGTTTTTTAACATGTCTGCTGGTAGTCAATTAGCTACACAACAAATAGCAGTTAAAGACGCGCCTAAAGAATTGAACAAATTAAAAGGAGCTTTAGATAATATTCAATCAAACCCTGATGATTATAGTTATTTAGATAAAAAACAAGTACTAGAACAAATAGATTATTACGAAAATGTTTTAGATACTGAAGGCTATAAAAGATATTTAAACGCAGCAGCTTATGGAATTCTTGAAGTTGGTGTTGAAAGAAATTTAGGTACATTAAGAGTGTTTAGAAATGCTAGACAAGTTTCTAATACGCTTAAAGGTAAAAAACTAACTAACTTTCAAAAGCAATATAGACAATCTTTAAATAATCTTATAAACATACCAGGTGAACTTGGCGAAGAGTTTTTAGTACAAGGTGGTAATAATTTATTAGACAATATATTTTTAGGTGAAAATAAAAGTGTATTTGATGGTATGAATTTAGACTTAGCTGAGAACTCTGCGTTTAGTATTGTAGCTATGCGAGGTCCAAGCAACTTTAAAAACGTATACAATGGTATAAAAAACCAATTAACATCTAGTCAAGATAAGAAAAAAACTAAGGCTAAAGTAGAAGAGTTGTTTGCTTTAGAAGGAGAAATACAAAACAATAGAGATAATCCTGGCACTTTAAAACCAGCAGAAATACGAGCTAAAAGAAATAGAATATACGAAATTCAAAATGAACTTCGCATTGATGATTTTTTAAGTATACAAAAGTGGACAGGTATGTCAGACTCTCAAAAAAAGCAACTAATAGATCTTGGAGGTCAATTAACGCAAGCTGAGGCTGATTTATTTGAGCTAGCGCAAAATCCTGACTATGGTGTTGAAGGTTTTAACGAAGCTTATAAAGCTGCGGAAGAGAAAGTTATGCAACTACAAAAGCAGCAAGGTGAACTTCTTAAAACACAAAAATACAAGTCTTTTGAATACTTAAGAGATGAAGTAAAAATATTTCCACCAAGTGTTGTAGAAGCTAGATCACAATTGTATCAAGCTTCTAGAGATTTAGCTAGCATACAAAACGATGGTAAAGTTGTTTCATTGGCTGATTCTGAAGCTGTTGATGCTTTTATAGAAGACAATAATCTTTCAGAAGAAGAAGCTGAAGGACTTAGAAATTCTAACGCAGCTGTTATTGGTGGTAGAATAATACAAAATGAATCTGCTATAAGAGATCAAATTTTATTTGGTAGTTCTGACATAGCAATGACAGCGGCTATATCTCCGCTACACGAACTGTTTCATCTTGAAGCTAAGAAACAAAAAATATTTACTGGAAAAAATCTTTCAGAAAAATTAAAAATAGCAGTGCTAGGTCTTGAAGATATTGTAGACCAGAAAGTTGAGCTTGGTTCTATAACAGAAGCTACGGCTAATAGTATAAAAAATAGACTTAAACAATATAAAGATGATCCTAGTTTAACTGAAGAAACTAGATTAGAAGAAGTGATGGCTGTATTTACTGAGTCTGTATTGCTTGGTAAGATTAAAAAATCAGACATGCCAAACATGTACGGTACTAAGTCTTTTTTAAATACAGCATTTAGTACACTTACTGGAGGTAAGTTTAAAAGCATTGTAGATCCTTTTACTACTTCAAATGATTTATATGAATTTATATCTAACTTCGCTACTAAGGCTTCTCAAGTAGAGCTGCAAGTAGGAGATATAGAAGAAGATGAAACTACAATCAAAGCCTCTAAAAAAACGCCTAAAGGACAAGAGTTTATAAACTTAGTAGATGAGGGTATACTTACTAATGAAAGTTTAGTTGATGTAGTTAAATCTCCGTCATCTACTCAAGAAGATAAATTTGGTGCTATTGAGGCTGTTGTAGAAAAAAATTGGCCTGTAATAAGTAAAGCAGTTAAATTTAATCCAACAGGTAGTATACCTATGGACGCTGTTAAAGAAGCTGTTACAGAACAAATTCAAGGTATATTTCCAGGTAGAAACACGGCTTTGTTTGATACTTACAACCCTGAAACTTCTCAAGTAAATACTTTTATTGGTAGCACATTAGGGCCAAGACAAGCTGAAATATTAGAAAGAGCTCAAGCTATAGGTGGTAGAACTCAAGCTGCTGATATAACAGAAGCTAAAGGCATTGCTGCTGAAGAAACAAAAAAACAAAAACCTACTACCACGCGCGAATCTAAGCTTATTGACGTAAGGCAAAGTCCTAGAGTTAAAAGAGTATTACCAACATTAGAAAAAGAAATAAAAATAACTGAAGGTGATTCATCTGTAAATATATTAAATAACAACCGCTCTAAATTCGCATCGGAAATATATAACATTCCTGAAGGTAAAATAGAAAAAGTAGATAACTTAACTTATTCTAAGAACAAACCTGAAACTTCAGAGCTTGGTAGAATACAGCAAGACTTTTCTAACGCTCAAGAAACTGAAAGATCTATAAAGACTATGCCTGAGTTTAACGTTACGACAATGGAGTCGACAATTACAGAGCAGGGTGAAAGAGTACCAGTAAGTCCAGAGGTTAGAGGTAGATCTATGAAAATAGGTCAAACAGTATTAGACTTCTTTTACGAACCTTATACAGATCCAGCATCTGAAAGTACAGATAGAGCTGTTAGAGCTATGGCTATTACTAATAAGTCTGGTAGAAGTAAAGGTAAAACTACCCAGACTAAAGTATATAGATTAAAACCAGAGTTTAGACCTAATACACAGGGCAAGATAAGCCCTCAAGCTGTATCAAAAGCTAGAGAGTGGGCTGGTGTTGATGTTGATTTAAACGAGCTTAGTAAAAACGAAAGAAGAAACTATGCTACAAAACTTGCTGCCTGGGCGCGTATGCGTGGTGGTCAAGTTGCTTTATCAGTTGCAGATAAATCGTTGCCAGAGGACGCTCCTAAACAGCAGAGAGCAGATACTAGAGCTGGTAGATCTAGACTTATGTTTAGTAAAAAAGCTTCTGATATTATAAACGTAAGTGATACATTTAATTTAGATTACAATGCTAAAGATAAATTATTAGAAACTTTTATTGGTGAAAAATCTTTTAATTTAAAAACAGAAGAAGGTGTAAAAGAATTTGTAGAAGCTGTTAAAACTAAATTGCTACCTTTAATGCCTAAAGAGTTTTGGTTTGGTTCTAGAGGAGGTGATATATTTACGCCTAGTTACAAAGTAGTTGGATCTAGTGATAATGTTGAATTAAAACAAAAATATAAAGACTTATACAATAATATTTATTTACCTTCTATAAGAGCTTTACGTGATGACGATTCAATAAAATATGGAAAACCTATAGAAGGTGTAAGTGATTACTCCGTTTCAGCTTATAGTAATATTTTTAAAAATAAAGATACTATAATTAAAAATATAAAAGAAGGCAAAGTAGATGATTGGAATAAAAAAGTTTCTACAATACACAGAGAAATGTGGAAGCGTTTTAATAAAGCTATGGTTGTTGATGGTAAAATAGACAAAACAGCTACTAAAGCAATCGCTAATTACTTAGGTTTAGTAGCTAATGACACTGGGCATTGGCACAAATTAGGAGCTCAATTTATAGGGTATTCAGACCAAATAACAGGTAAAAGAATAGAATACGAACATGCTATGCCAGCTACTATGGCTTACCTATATTTGTTAGACGCTTCACTATCTAAAGCTGATTTTAATACAGCTTATGATTTAATTATAGACAACTATAAACTTATAGCTTTAGACAAAGCTATGGACGATAAACTTAGAAACGCTAGAACTAAGTCAGGTTATAGTTTACAAAAAAGAATGCCAGATGATTGGAGCGTTATTGATGGCAATTGGTGGCAAAGATATTTCAATAATATAGTTGCATTACAAGAAGGTGGTATTGATCCAAAATCTATTATAGGTTTAGATGGTAAAAACTTTGAAGTTATATACGGTATAAATGCAGAGGGAAAACCTACAACACCTGCGATATCTGAATCGAAAGCTAAAGCTTCTATAGAAAACAACAACAAAGGTCCAGCGTCTACTAAATTTAGCAAAAAAGTGCTTAATGAACAAGTACTTGATAACTTAGGTAACGCAGACAAGGCTATGGCTAATGCTAGAAACCCTGAAGCGCTTGTTAAAAAGATACGTGTATTTGACTTTGACGACACGCTTGCTAGATCAAACAGTCAAGTATTATATAAAATGCCTGATGGTACTACTGGTAAATTAAACGCTACACAGTTTGCCGCAAGAGCCGGAGAGCTTGAAGCTCAAGGAGCTGAGTTTGATTTTTCAGAGTTTAGTAAAGTAGTTGACGGTAAAAGAGGTCCTGTATTTAAAGCTATAGAAAACATAGTAAAAGCTAGAGGTGCTGAAGATGTATTTATACTTACAGCTCGGCCTGCTGATGCTGCTGGTCCTATTAAAGAATTTATGGATGCGCTTGGTGTTAACTTACCTATTGAAAATATTGTAGGGCTTGGTGATGGCAAAGCAGAGGCTAAAGCGCGTTGGATGACGGCTAAAGCAGCTGAAGGTTACAACGACTTTTTCTTTGTAGATGATGCGTATAAAAACGTTAAAGCAGTACAAGATGCGCTAGATGTATTTGATGTTAAATCTAAAACACAACAAGCTAAAGTTAAGTTTAGCAAGGCTGCTAGTCTTGATAAAGACTTCAACGATATACTAGAACAATCAACCGGTATAGCGTCTGAAAAAGAATACAAGAGGGTCAAAGCAGAAGTAGCAGGTGCTAGTAGAGGTAAAGCTATTAGAGGTATACCTTATTCAGCACAAGACTTTGTAGGTTTATTATATGAAACTCTTAGTAAAGGAAAATTAGGCGATGCGCAGATGGCATGGTATAAAACACATCTATTTGATCCATACTCTAGAGCAATGACTGACATTGATAATGCTAGGCTAACTGCTATGGCAGATTATAGAGCTCTTAAAAAGCAATTAGGTTTAGTACCTAAAGACTTGCGTAAGAAGATACCAGGCGAACCATTTACACGCGAGCAAGCTGTACGTGTTTATATATGGAACCAGCAAGGAACAGAAGTTCCTGGTATAAGTAAAGCTGATTTAAAAGAGTTAACTGACTTTGTTGAAAACAACGCTGAACTTAAAGTCTTTGCTGATCAGCTTATCGCTATACAGAAAGGTGATGATTATGCTAAACCAAAAGAAGGTTGGCCAGCTGGTAGTATTACAACTGACCTGCTTGAAGGTATCAATACTATTAAACGTGCTAAGTACTTAGAGCAGTGGAAAGAAAATAAAGATATTATATTTTCTGAAAAGAATATGAATAAGCTTGAGGCTGCGTATGGCAAGAAGTATCGTAAAGCTTTAGAAAACATGCTTGGTCGTATGGAAAGCGGTCGTAATAGAAACTTTTCAGATGATACTTTAACAGCTAGATTTACAGACTGGCTACAAGGTAGTGTTGGTACTATAATGTTCTTTAACACTAGATCAGCTTTGTTACAGACGTTATCTTCTATAAACTTTATAAACTTTACAGACAACAACCCGCTTGCCGCTGCTAAAGCTTTTGCAAACCAGAAACAATATTGGTCTGACTTTGTAACGCTAATAAACTCTGACTTTCTTAAAGCTAGAAGATCAGGCTTGCGTATGAATGTAAATGAAGCTGACATTGCTGATATGGCTAAAAAAGGTGGACCTAAAGCTGTTGTTGGTAAATTACTACAACTTGGTTTTGCACCTACACAAATAGCAGATAGTTTTGCTATTGCATCTGGTGGTGCCACGTTTTATCGTAACAGAATTAAAACATACCAAAAACAAGGTATGTCAAAAGCTGAAGCTGAAGAAAAAGCATTTACAGACTTCAGAGAAAACGCTGAAGAGTCTCAGCAGTCATCAAGGCCCGATAGAATATCTATGCAGCAAGCCGGTGGTTTAGGACGTCTTATATTGGCTTTCCAGAATACACCAGCTCAGTATGCTAGACTTATAGATAAGTCCATTAGAGATCTTAAGAATCGCAGAGGAGATGCTAAAACAAATATAAGTAAAATAGTTTATTATTCTACAGTACAAAACTTATTGTTTAACGCGCTTCAACAAGCTATGTTTGCTTTTGCGTTTGACGATGAAGAACCTGAAGATGAAGAAAAGAAAGAAAAATATATTGATGTAGCTAACGGCATGATGGACTCACTGCTTAGAGGTACTGGTCTTGCTGGTGGAGTTTTATCTGTAGTTAAAAATGCTATCATTAGGATAGTTGAAGAGTCTGAAAAAGATAGACCTAAGTTTGAAAAGGTTGGTGCTGACTTACTTAAGATAGCTCCACCTGTTTCATCTAAGCTTTCTAAAATAAATCAAGCGGCTAGATCATATCAGTGGGATAAAAAAGAAATGCAAGAGAAAGGTTGGAGTTTAGATAACCCAGCTTACTTAGCAGCTGCAAATGTTATAGCAGCTACAACGAACGTACCGCTTGACAGAGTAGTTAAGAAAGGTAACAACGTTGCTAACGCAACTGACAGTGATTTAGAAACTTGGGAGAGACTAGCTCTGCTAGGTGGTTGGCAAGACTGGGAAATTGGTATTGACGAAGAGAAACCAGCTAATAAACCTCAACCTAGAAAAACAAGACCAAAATCAAGAAATAAAAAACGTAAAACAATAGTAAGGTAAAACAATGAAAAAAATATGTAATTTAATAAAGAAATGTGCAAGGCGTTTTTGCAATACCGTATTTAAAACTATTTGCGAATTTAATCAATGTTGGTGATGAAAAAACGTGGTCTTGCTAAAGTAAAAGAATTGTTCTGGTATTCAGATTCAGAGCCAAATGAAGTACTAATATCATTTTGTCATCTTATATGCTTGCCTTTAGCGCTTGTATATGAGTTCGACAATCCATCTATTTTATTTATATTAGGTGCAGCTGCAGCCGGTAGCTTCCAGCTATGGGCAGTTGTATGGAAAGGATGTTTAAAATATAGATTAATTGCAGTACAGATAGCTTTTCTTATAGCTGTCATGACAATTATAAATTTATCTATTGCAGGTCTTATGGAAGGCAGTCGCACTGGGTGGATTATAATTGCTGTATTTGCAGCATGGAATGCTATAAGAGTGTTCAAAGAGAAATTAGATAGACATGGATAACTACATTCAAATTATCATCACTATAATCGGTGTATTGGGATCGGCTTCGATATGGAAGTACATGG
>JGI11772J19994_1000256_pt1 | contig 11755 bp, 6 predicted proteins | sample Etolagsurwater0m_FD_19994 | JGI IMG/M metagenome (IMG submission 19994) | reverse complement strand
AACATGTTACGAAACTTTGAAAGTCTTGAACCTCCTAGGTTAAAACACATGTTTACTAACACTCTTTGTATAACTTCTGGTAACTTTTCAAAGTCTTCCTCGCTACCAAAGACATGTATAGCTTCCTTGTAATGCTTTTTAAAGTCATCCTCGTAATACATATCTACAACTTCTTGGCTGACAGGTGTACCAACTTCCCAGTTATATTCAGGGTCGTTAGGTTGGCAAAGGTGTCCAACTCCTAAAGTTTTATAACCTAAACTATCCATATAAATTTCTAACACTTCGCCTTCGTGTCTTTTTATTTCTTGTTTACATAGTTCTATATTCATTTTAATCCTAATCCTCGCATTTGTGCATCAAGCTCTCTATCTTCCTCATCTTGCATAAAATCTGCTGTGCTGTTAAAAGGTACACCAGTAATTCTACTCTGCATTTCATCAGGCTCATCAGTTACATTAGGTACATTTTTAACTATACCACCTTTTGAATATTTAATAGGTGTAAATTTCTTTTCTTTTTCTTTAGCTCTACCTGCAGCAAGTCTTCTTAAAGTCTTTTTAGTGCCATCACCAAATATTAAATCATAAGCAGAATAAAAAGGTAAATTAGTTGCTGCTACTTCTGCTAAATTTTTTCTATAAAGAACAGTATCCGTAATATCTTGAACAGTAGGACCACCAAAAGCTTTTATAATTGATGTAAATCCTCCTACATTTCTACTCATTTCAGAATTATATCTGTATCCATAATCTAAAGGTCCAAATAATCCAGTACGTCTAGCAGCATCTCCCATTATTTCATGTATAGGTTTTGTTTCTCCTGTTTCATAATCAATAGTAGCTTTTCCGTTACTTCTAAGTTCATTACCTATATAAGCTACTGACATCATTAACATAGCAGTACCGACTGTTTTACCTCCTGCTTGTCCTGTTTCATTATATCCCTCATTAACAAATCTTTTTAAAATTGTATTGTTAAAAGCAGTAGGATAACCAGCAAACTGTACTAAAAATTGAGCTGCTGGATGTGAAAACCATAAAGGTCTGTTAGCTTCTGCAGTAGTTGGATTTAAAATAATTTCTTTAGTAAATCTATTTGCAGCATTTAAGTAATCTTTACTATAAAAATTAGCATTAAAAGTTACATTACCGTATTGGTCTTGGATAATTTGTCCTTTATCATCCATGCCTCTAGCTTTATTTATATCATATTTACCGTTTTTATCTAATGAACCTTTATACCATTTTAAAGCTTCAGTTTCATCAACACCTAATTCATTTAATTGTTTTATTAAATAATCTTTATTTTTATCAGTTAATTTTCTACCAACTAAAGTTTTACCATAATATAATTGTTCTGCATTTTGTTTTATTAATCTTTTACCTGTAGTAAATGCAGCAAGTTGAACAGCTTTTGTCCATTGTGTAAGTAAGTTTGTCTTAAAAAACATTTGTTGAAGGCTTCTAAGTTTTTTACTACCTAATGCTTCACCAGCTAATCCTTCTATTCTTTCTTGTACTGCTTGTTCTAAAGCTAATCCAGTTTGATAAAGTTCTGCCCATGTTTCATCATTAACATCTTCAAAACCTTTTATTTTTTTACCAGTTTTAAAAACAGGAGTTCCGTATATACCGCCTATTTGAGTTCTTGAAAGATTTTGAAATAATCTTTTAAAAGTATTTTGACCTTCTGATACAATACTTGTACCTATACTTCTTGCAGTTTCTTTTACATCTCCGGGATTTGCACGACTTAATAAAATTAATGGTTCTGTTATACTAGAAATAGTTGCAAAAGGTAAATGAGCCATTTGTTGTATTAACTTAGTAGCATCACTAAATCCTCTACCAAATTTTGTATTTCTAAATACACTATTTTGATAAGTTTCTAATCCAGTAACTTTTTGAAATACATTTCCTATATTCTTTGCAATTTCTTCAGCTTCTTGTCTAGCTTCTGTTTTATTTAAACCTCTTTTTAAAGCTGATTCCATTAACTCATTTTTTATTAATTGTCTTTCAGTTTCAAATTCTCTTATAGTATTTCCAAAATATTTTTTACGTCCTTGAGATTGTGCCATATTAGTAAAATAATTTTCTAATACTTGCTGAACATCTGTTTCTAAAAATTCTGCAATATCACTATCTTTTAAATTGTTAAATCTTCTAGCTTGAAAAAATCCTAAAGAATTATTAGAACCTGCTTTTCTTAATTCATATGGCGTATATCTTTCATCAATCATTCCTTGAACAATTTCTTTAGCTTTTAATTCTTTAGCTGTAGTTTCTAATTCTTTTTGAGTATAAGTTGTTCTTCTTCCAGCAGCTACATCTACGTCTAATTCTTTTTTAGCTAAGTCTTCAAAACTAGTTACTTGATATTTTTTACTTAATTGGAATATTTCATCATCCATAGTCTTAGCATCAGCAGGTGTACCTTTAGTTTTAGTTCCATCTTCTAATACTATATCAATTTCAACTACTGAATTATCAGGGTCTGCGTGTCCTGCTTTAATTAACTTTTGTGCAAAAACATCTGGTTTTTTAGAAAGCACATCAAACTTATAAAGTCTTGGAAAGAATCCACCTTTATTAATAGTACCTGTTTTAAATAAACCTAATGCTTGTGCTTCATCAAAAGACTCATCTAGTAATGTTCTAACACCTTTATAAGCATCAGCAACATCAGCATCAATTTTAAATACTTTAGGTACGTCATTAATTTTTGAAGTATATTCTCCTCTTTCTAAAAGAGTATCTATGCTAACTTTACCTTCACCTCTTTTAATACCAATATTTTTATCAGATAATAAAGCATATAAAGTATCGTTTTGTTCTGTTACTATACGAGCAGACCATCCAGTTCTATATAAAGTATTTAAAGCTTTGTTTAATCCGTAATGATATTTACCAAACTGTCTTCCAACAAATTCACCAAAAGACCATTTACTTTCAGTGCCATCATTTAATTTAGCTTTTTTAACACTTCTTTCACCTTCAGTAATAAGACCAACATCATAGTCGTATCTTATTTTTCTTAAAAAGTTTTGTAATGCCGGTGAGTCTTTAGCGTATTCTAAAAATTCTGTAGTAGCTTTACCTGTTGTTTTAGCTATCAATACATTTAATTGATGTTGTCTTTTTCTTTTACTAGTATCAAATGGAACTTTCTTTTTTAATCGTTCTTTAAATCTTTGTGAAAAAGATGGTCTGTTTAAAAAATCTGTTTCTGGTAAAGGTCCAACAAATTCTTGTGTAGGTCCTACAAATTCTTCATCTAAGTTTAAAGGATTTTGAGAAGCTTGTTCAATCTCCCATTGTTCTAATTCTACTTTTCTTTGTTGTGGTCCTACAAATCCAAATGCATCTTCATTAGCATATCTAAATTCTTTTTCTGCTAATCTAGAATATTTTCTACCCATACCTACACCAACAGCTCCACCAATACCAGCACCTATTGTACCACCGATTAATGCGGAAGCACTTAGTTCAGATAAATCTATAGCATCAATTAAATCTAAATCGACATTCATGTCTTGCATAAAATAATTATGTAGACCTTCCCAAGCCATTCCTTCAGCAGCTCCAAATAAAGCAAAGTCTTTTGCAGTACCTTTAGTAATTTCTTTTTTTAGTTTAGATTTAGTAAAAGCTTTAACACTTTGTTGAGCTGCAGCACCTAAAGCAGCACGACTAGCTACACTAGCACCTGCAGTTGGTATTGCAAAAACAGCAGCTAAAATATTTAATGGGTCTAAAAGTAAATCACCTGCTAAATCTTTTACTAAACCAAAATGTTCTCTAAAGCCTTTAAGGTCTGCATTTCTAAATGCATTCTGTAAATAAACATAATCGTCTTTTTGTTCGTCAGTCCATTTACCTGTTTGAAAAGAACGAGTAGCTGCAGCACTTAAACTGTATTCAGCATCTCTAAGATATTCAAATATGTTTTCATTACTTTCAATACCTTCTAAGAATCTTTCAGCTCTCATGGAAAACTCTTCATCATTAGCTAACTCTGTTAAACTTTTTTTAGTTTTAACAGTACTTGGAGGTGTTACAGTTTCTTCAATTTGTTTTTGAATATTACCAACAATAGAATCTTTAGCCTGTTGTATTTCATCAGGTTTTACTTCAGGTATTTGTTGATAAAGAGGACTAACTCCCTCTTGCATTTCTTGAGGCTTTTGAGTCTCGTCTTGAGTTAGTTCGTTATATAAATCTACAATTGAACTTGTAGGTTGACCAAAGGGTATTCTCATTAGTTAAAATATTTTTTTAGTTTACGTTTAGTGTTCATTGAAGCTGTTAATGGTAATTTTCCTGTATGATGTAACACTTTATAAATTTCAAAAGCTGCATCTTTTTTATTTTCAGAAGTATCAGCATCTATAAATTTTTGAATTAAAGCATCACTTCCTTTTTTCTCTAAAATATCACCGTAGAATAAAAGAGTTTGGTCTTCAGCACTTAAATCTCTAACGTCACCGCTTTGTCTAACTTGATTAAATCTTTCTTGTTTTCCTAGTTTTGATTCAACTCTATTCATAGCTGTTTGTGAGGCATCTTTAGTAAATTGAAATAATCCTCTTGCAGAAGATTTTGGATTAGCAGCATTCACATTTCCATCACTTTCAACTTCCATTATAAAAGCACCTAGTTCATTTAAGTCTTGTTTAACTTTATCAATGTTATCATATGTAAATCTTGAAGTACCATCTTTGTTTTTTTCTTCTAAATGAATAGATATAAGATTCGTAACTTCGTTATTTATAGGTACACTGCTAACTACATTATTTTTTTTTTCAGGAACATTAACAGGAATCCTAGCTGTATATCCTCCAGTAGGTCCTGACATATAAACATATCTATATTGTGGCTTTCTACTTTCAGGTGGATAAGCTTCTAAATATTCTTGAGGTGTTGTAAATTCTGGTTGTCTTACATTTTCAAATAAATTTTCTATTAACTTCATTTTAGAAGTAGGGCTTAACTTACTTTGCTCAATAAATTTTAATTGATTATCGAATGCAATCTTTCTAGAGTCTTTATCCATTTTAGAATAACTAGCATCTTCTTGATAATTTCCTGTAGTAGTTTGAGATGGAACAGAAATACCTTCTCCTAATAATGTAGGTATACTTCCTTTAAATCTATCGTATTTATATTTTTGAGCTACTGTATCAAAACTGTCTCTATAGTATTCAGGCTTTCTACCTAAAAATCCACCACCAGCAGCAAAGCCTTCATTAGCTGCTACAGCAGTTGCAATATTTAACCTATAAGTTTCATTATCTGGACCTGTTATTTTTTGATAAAATTCTGCTAACATATCATCAGTAACTTCTTCTCCTCTATCTTTTAATGTAGAACTAAAAACAGCTAAAGCAAAATCTGTATCATCTTGAAATGAATTAGCTAAACCAGCTACATCTTCAGCAAATTTTTGTTTTTGAGAGTCAGTAAAATCTTCTGTATATCTATTCCAACTTCCTTCGCCACGTATTGACATTTTTAAAGTATTGTCAGAATTATATAATCTTTTATTACCTAAATTTCTACCATAAGTTTCTATAGCTGTATTAGCTCTTGATACTAAATCAGGGTCTGTTTTAGCACTAACTAAAGCTTGAGTAGCACTTCCTCTATATTGAGCTAATGATTTATCTATGGAAGTAATTAAAGGACCTTCAATATTTAAAGTTGTTAAAATATCATTTATATCAGAACCATATAAATCTGTTTGTTCTACATTTCTAAATAAATTAAAACGTCCTTGTTGTTCTTCTCTATTACCTATTTTTTTAAATATATCTTTAAAACTTTCAATGTATCCTCTGTTAGCATATTCACTTTTTAATCTAGCATAATATCTTTTTTCAGCTTGATTTAAACGTCCCGGTGTAATAGCAATAGCTTGTTCAAATAATTTTGCAGAATCTAAATCTCTTTCATTTAGTAATTTTCTTAATTCAGTTTCATACATTTCAAAATTACGTTTACCTGTTTTATTACCTTTAGCATCAACATGAGGAGAAACATAATTACTAATTAAATTATGTAATCCAAGTTGAAAAGCTGTGTCATATTCAGATGTACCTGATTTAAACATAGCATATTCTTCTTCAGGTACGCCTTGTTTAATAGCTGCATCAATAACAGGAGCTAAATTTTGTTGTAAGTTTTTACCATACCTATCATCATTTAATATTTCTTTAGTTATAGTATTTACATCCATATCTTTTCTTTCTGCAAACCATTCTTGATTTGGCATGTTTGCACCTATTCTACCTAAAGTTTTTATTTGTTGAGATTGTTCAACATTATCTTGCATATTAAAAGATTGAAGTTCATCTAATTCTTTTAATCTTTTTTGAGTAGCGTTTTTAAATATAGCTTGACCTGCTGTTAATAAACCTATAGCTTGTTGAAATCTTCTATTCTTTTTAGCTTCTTTAGCTCTTTGTTCTGCTATATCTGACTGTCGTTGTAATAAAGAACTTCCGAGTTCTTCAATACTCATATCACCATAGTTACTGATTAAATTTTCCATACTATTATCAGCCATCTTTAAACTCCTGTTTTACCTAATAGACTTTCTTGTGATTGTAGTTCTGGTTTAGGTTTTTGTAAAATACTTTGTTGCATTTTTTCTACATCTAATTTATCTAATTGTTCTTTTATATCTGGACCAACTGAAGCAGGTTGAGGTCTAAGAACTCTAGCATCTTGGAATCTTTGACCACCGTCTTTCATAAATGTTTCGCTACTATCTTTTCTTACTTGTGCAGCTTCTTCTTCGTCAAGGTCTTCATCATCTTCTTCACCTGCTGCATCTAATGTAGGTTCTATTCCAGACTTTTCAGCAATAGCTAATAACATGTACATAGTAGGTTCTAATAATTGTAAAGCTAAATCAGGATTAAATTTACCTTGTCTAAATCCTTCTACCAATACTGTTTGAGCTATAGCATCTACTGGAACTTCATTAATCATAAGCTTTTGAATTTCTTCTAAATTTTTAGGTTCTAATAAATTTAAAAATATTTTTTGTCTAGCTACATTTAAGTCTACCATTTCAGGTGGTTTTTCCCAAGCATAATTATTTTCAGGACTATTAGTTAAAGACTGTCCCGGTATTGGAGCTTCAAAAGCTGTTTGCTCTATTAATGGTGATATTGGTTTACTTTCCATATTTTATCCTTTATGTTATGATGCGTAAAAATCTTCTAATATAAGACCATAGCCTGAAGTCATTTGTGCTATTGCATTTGGATTATTATTTAAGTTATTCATTTCAATAAAGTCTTGAGGTGCATAAGCATAGTTATTACTAGGAACCATAGATAAAGTTTCTTCAGCTATTAACCCAGCTCTTTGAGCATTTTCTCTTTTCATTAAATAATCAGCATAAGCTGCATCACTTTCATCTTGAAGTATTTTACCACCTGCTTGTGTAATAGGTGCTACATACGCATAAGTTTCTTTTCCTCTACCAAAGAATCCTTTTCCTTTAGGAGTTGGAGCTTTTAAACTTTTATTTTCGGAAATTCCTTTAATTGTAACTTGATTATCTGTTAAAACTTCTCCCGGAATAGGGTCTCTTACAACACCTTGATAACCTTTTGACATTGTTAATACTTGGTCTTGTCCTGTATAGTATTTATCTAAATCAGCTTGTTCATAAAATCCTTTCTTCAAGTCAGTATCTATACCATCTATATATACAGGGTCTGTCATACCTTTAGGAGTTTGTGGAACTTTAGGTCCACCAATACCTACTTGAGATTTTGCACTAATAGTAGTTTCAGGAACTTGAATTTCTTTAGTAAACCCATCAGGACCTGTAATAGTTTTTGTAGAACCCGGAACTGTAATATCTTCAACACCTTGTGTGGATGGGTCAATAAATCCTTTAGTTTGTTCACTTACCCAGTTTCTAAAATTACTACCTGTTGTACCGGTTCCTCCAACAACACTACTTACTTTATTCATTCCATATTCAATAGCATCTGTAACTCTGTTAAAAACTCTACCAACTCCGTCTTTAACCCAGTTTGCACCTTTTTGAATTTTAGAACCAATATTTAAAATAAATTCACCAACAGGTCCCATATTACTTAGCCATCCCGATAAAACACTACCCATACCCGGAAGTAAAAAAGAAAGTGCAATAGAACCTAAAGGACCTAACTTACCAAAAGCTTTAGCAATTTTACCTAAACCTTTCTTAAGTCTTTTACCTATACTTTTAAATCCTCTTTTAATTTTTTTACCAATTTTTCTTAATTTACCCATAATATTTTCCTACGTTAACCATCCATCTAATAACCTAGCAATACTAGACACGTTATCATCCCAATAGTCTTTTTTATTTACAGCTTCTGAATTACCTAAAGCAGCTATAAGTAATGAAGCTTTACGTTGTTGTTCGTTATCCCATCTTTTAAAATCAAAGTCTGCTTCGTCTCTAAGCTCTTGCCATAAAAAATTATTAGCAGAAGCAGTGAGACCAAAAGCATTCTGTGCATTTTGTTGATTGACAGCATTAAAAGCAGCAGTATCTGCAGTATTAGCTTTACGTCTCCACTCTACATTAGACTGTGCAATAACTGTTTCATTTTGTGTATTGAATTGTTCTTTTGCAAAATCTTGTTGTGCATTGAATTTAGACATATCACTTTGTAATTGTGCTTCTAGTTTTTCAACTTCAAACTCATTACCGACTCTTCTAGCTTCAGCAGCATTTGTATTAGCTACGTTAAACTGTTCCATTGCATTTAATTGAGATGTATTGAACTGTTTATTTTGTTGCTCTAAGTTAGCCATAAACTGATTAACTTGATTTTCACTTGTAGCATTAAACTGTGCTTGAGCATTCATAGCAGACTGGTCTGATAATAATCTTTGCTGTTCTTGTTGACTTCTCATCATACTTGCTTGTTGTTCATTTGATAAGTTTGCCATATCCATTTGTAAAAAGTTTTGAGCATTACTAATAGCTAACTTTGTTCTTTGGTCTACAGCAGCCATATCAAGTGATGCTAAAGCTGTGGCTTGTTGCATTACAAGTTGTTGCTCTGCATTCATATTAGTAATAGCTACTGTTTGCATAAACTTACTATTTGCTAATACTCTTTGTTGGTCAGCATTAAAGTTTGCCATGTCCATATTTGCAACAATGTTTGCATTTTGCATAGCTCTTTGTTGGTCAACATTAAGTTGAGCTAATCCCATTGATTGAGCTAACTCACCATTCTTAATATTAACCTGCATTTGTTTGTTAAGATTTGCAAGTTCTGTCTGTTGTTCAGCAGTAAGATTTTCTGAACTAGCTTGATTAAGAGCTGACAAGTTTGCAAGTCTCATTTGCTGGTCATTACTTAAATTAGCAAGTTCCATCTGCTGTTTAAATCCAGCATTCTTAGCAAGAAAATCAGCAGCAGTTTGCATTTCTAACATACGTTGTTGGTTAGTTGCAGTTTGATTAGCTCCTTGAACTTGTGCTTCTATTTGAAGCTCTGCCATATTAATTTGTTGCTCATTACCAAGATTCGCCATGTTCATCTGTTGTTGGTTTTGAGAACGTACTAAAGCAGCTTGTTGTTCGTTTTGTAAGTTTGCTAATCTTGTTTGTTGCTGTTGTTCAGCAGTAGTCATTACAGCTTGTTGTCTAAATTGACTCTGCATTGTTCTCATTTGTTGAGACATCTGTGCAGTCTGACTAGCAGCATCTTGACGATTAGCTAAATTTTGTAATCTTAATTGTTGTTGTTGTGTAGCTTCTTGTAAATTTGCTTGTTGTTCGTTACTTAAGTTTTGAGCTGCTCTAGTCTGTAATGCTTGTGCATTGCTTTGAGCTATTGGCATTGCACTTTGAATAATAGCATTAAATAAACTATCTCTACCTACTGTAGAAACTGATAGACCTCTTTGTGCCATTCTTGCATTAATAGCATCTACAGCAGGTTTAGCCCACATAGGAACTTCACCGTCTTCCATGCCACCTAATAAACTTTCCATTTGTGAAGATACTAAAGCTTCTGTAGGTAGTGCAGCAATAGCAGCATTAACTTCTACAGGTGCTGTATCTACTTGAGCTTCTACAGTTGCAGGGTCTTCTACAATAGCAGCAGATATTTCTGGTGGTAAATTTGCAGTTTCTGCAATCATATCTGCAGCAGCACCTTTAGCTTCAGTACCTTTTACCGGTCTTTGTTGTGCAGCTTGATAACCTACTGTTCCTATAATTTGAGCAGCTTGTCCATCTGTAGCAGGTACTCCTGTAATAGCTTCACGTTCTTTAACTTCTGCATCGGCTGTAGGAGCTACTTGTACTTTAGCTCCTGTTACTTCTGGAGCAAATGCACCTGCAGATAAAACTCCATCTATATCTTCAGCTTTAGCAGCATTCATTATACTATCTTCAATTTGAGCAGCTACTGCGTTTCCAGAAAGTTGTCTTATTTCATCTACTGAAGCTTTTGCTTCTGGTGATAGTGTTCCTGTTTTAGCATCTACAGCTACTTGAGTTCCTGATACAGTTGTAGTAGGAGCTGTTACAACTCCTGCAACTTGAGTAGCATCAGCTTCATCTACTACTCCTTCTCTTACTTGTTCTTTACTTACGTCATCTACATCTGCAGCTACGCCTCTTTCAGTAGGTCCCATTTGAGGCACATCTTCTTTTGCTATTTCTGTGTCTTCTCTACCAATTGTAGCAGGTTTTGGAATTTGTGGAGTATCAGCAGGAAGTATTCCTTGTGCGGTTAACTCTGCAGATTTTCCAGTTCTAGCAACTCTATTATTTCTTTCTGCTTCTGTTATAGATTCTGTTGTAGTACTTGTTTGGTCTACTGGGTCTTGAAGGTCTGGAGTAAATCCGGGTTTATCTACTGGGTCTCCTACTGGTCCTTCTTTTGGAGTAGGTATTTTTTTTCGTGGAGGCATTGGAGTACCGCCAGTTCCAGTTCCTGGAGGGTCTATAAATATAGGAGGTGGTACTTGTATAGGCTTTCCACTTCCCGGAGGAGTTCCACCACCCGGAGGAGCTACTGGTCCACCTACTTTTGGTGGATTTTTTGGTGGAGCTATTGGGTCTGGTTGAGGTATTCCGCCACCATCTCTTGGTATACCACCGCCTACTGGAGGTCTTCCTCTTCTTTCGTTATCATCAATGTCTCTTACATTCATACCTCTTCGATAACCTACTCTACCGCCTTTAGACATATCAAGTCTATTTTCTGTAGTATATTTTTTTGTGTATTTTTTTCTTGCCATAGTTATATACCTATTTTACTTGACTTCAAAGAGTTTGTCAAGCTTTTCACCTAATTTATCTATCCTAGTTATAAGGACATCAAAGTCAGCTTTTAATTCTTGTTTTGTTACATACTGTCTTGCTATCTCTTCACGAGTTTTATTTACAAGTATATCAATTCTTTTAGCTTCTGATGCGTTCTGTCGAATATTGTAAAGTATTGGAGCCAACACCAAAGTTATAAAGATGTTCCAAAATAAATAAGGTGTTAGTTCCATACTTTTTATCCGCCTATAGTTTTAGTAACAGATGTTGGTGTAATCTTTGCAGCTATTTGTGCATCTAGACCAGCTTTTAAATCTGCAACAGCTTCTTCACCCATAGCAGCTTCTACCCAGCCTTGTACGTCAGAGCTTGTTAAGTCTGCAAAGGCTGTAAAGTCTGCGATATCTGCTGTGTCTACAGATTGAGTTCCGTATACAGTAGCTGTCCA
>JGI11772J19994_1000255_pt1 | contig 11760 bp, 20 predicted proteins | sample Etolagsurwater0m_FD_19994 | JGI IMG/M metagenome (IMG submission 19994) | reverse complement strand
CACCCAGAGCCTGGCAGACGCAAACCTACACATAATAGACATGACCCCCGCCAAGAAGCAGTTGCCGGACGGCAGGAACGCACACATAACACTGTTGGACAAGCACGAATGGATAGCCGTGTTTGAAGCACAGGAGCATGAGATCGAGGAAGTGTTTCCATACAGCCAACCAGACCCCCTTTTCAACACGAGAGACAGAGTATGCATTTGGACACGCAGATCAAAAGAATACACAAAACGCTCGTAATCACCTCCTTCAACAGGGAGTTATATGAACAGTATGCACAGGGCTTTTGGCACACATTCCCACATGATCTCCTGGATCTCAAGGTATATTCAGAAGAAACACTGGCGATAAAGACCACGCACCTACACCTACACTGTGACTTTGTTGAGCGCAACAGTTACAGACCAGTGAGCAGTTACAAGCATGACAGTGTGCGTTTCTGCTACAAGGTATACTCAATAGCACAGGCACTTGAAGACTGGGCTTTGGATGACTATGATAGGCTACTGTGGATTGATGCAGATACCCGTTTCCACAAACACATAGACGAAGACTGGATAACACATAATCTCTATAAAGGAGACTGCCTAATGAGTTACGCGGGAAGGCACAACCTTCACAGTGAATGTGGACTGCTGCTGTTTAATCTTGAACACCCAAGCACACACAGTTACATAGCAAGTGTTAGAAAACTATATGACACGGACATGATCTATTTGCTAAGGGAATGGCATGACAGTTTCGTGTTTGATCAAGTTAGAATGCAGTATGAAGCCAAGGGCAACCGTTTTCATAACCTCGCAGCGCACATAGACCATAAGGTGCCAGGAAGCCACATACTTGCCTATCTATATGGAGATACACTGGATCACATGAAGGGCAAGCGCAAGCAACGGGGCCATTCAAAAGAACAACAAAATCACGAGAAACCGTAGGCATTCTGTAGCAATACGAGGGGGTATTGGGCAGAATGGCAGAGGGTGATCCTTGCGTAGAGAACATGCTCGAAATTTGTGTAGAGGGATTTATGTTTAGCACCCCCCTCTCCAAAATGTCTCTAAACCCCTGAAATATTCTGATAATCACCGTTTATCCACCCTGTCGCCACGGTTCCCCCACAACTTTCTGATTGATTTCCACCGTGAAACCACCATGAAACCACCGTGGAGATACCGTGATTCCACCCTGGCTGCCACCGTTTTGGACTGTGATTGGCCGTGAGGGGTCGCTCCCTAACTATATCTACAGTATAGCACAGTTTCGCACGGTGGTCAAGAGGGAATTTTTCCAAACTGTGGGGATATTTTTCTTGACCTTGGGGTCAGAGTGTGTTATACTGTGGGTGAGGGGCGTCCCACTGTGTGACAGAGTGGTGGGGGGGCAAGGCTTACGCCATTCATCTCGCTAAACCAGGGTAACCACAGGTTGCGGAAAAATCCATCTCAAAGATTTGGTGCGTGTGGATTCTCAGGATCAGTTTCCCAACATATTCTATCTATGGTGTAATCATTGTCAGCCCAAAATCCACCACTCTCAATCCATTTTTGGTGATAGCGTTCAGCCTGTCTGTTGAACCAAGCCTCGCCCATTGTGAATATCCACCAATTGCGTTCCTTATACAGTTCAGCAAGGGCTGTATCAAACTGCTTTCTTTCACTCCACGTGCCCAGTTCTAAATCTGTGCTTTGGCGCTGTCTAAGGATGTCACGTGCTTGTGTGTTATTCATATTACTATAATACACTCACTGTGGGATAGTGCAACCCCAAATCTCGCCAAAATACCTCTTACCGTGTTGCTGGCGCAAATTCGCGTTGCTCATAAAATGAGCAGTTTAGCCACATGCTCGGGTGCAACGAAAAGGGGACAGTTTGGTATCATGTCCAGGATAGCCCAGTTTAAGGAGTGGGAAGTTCTGATTCTCCCCATTATTTGCACGGGCGGAGCAAATTCTCTTAGTCCTTGCTCTTCTTGCTCTTGCTGGTTTGGATCACTGCCATGGGCTTGCCCGTTGTGTAATCGGGTATTATGAGGTATGTGCCCTCCGTGGTGATCACGGTCTTGGGCAACTGCATTTTTTCATCCGTTACGATAACAATGGGAGTGTCCGCCCATGCACCCTTGGCGAACAGAAAGAACAGTAGGATTGCCACCGTTTTCATACTATCTCCTCCTTGTCAACCAAGTCAACGAAGGTGGGCGGATAGTCCGCGTTTAGATTTTTATCATTCTTCTTGAGTGGTGCCAATCCATCCAATGCTATGCCCTTGCTCCTATACTTGCTTGAGCAGGCTATCTGCATGATTTCGGCCCAATGCCTATAGTTGTCCATTCGGGGATCAACCCAAAGTGTCCTCGTCTTGCCATCCGTGCATTTCACGGTGTTGCGGTAGCACTTGCCACCATAGAGTGAATCGCATTCCTGCGTGTGTATTATTATGCCCTGCATTATGTTCTCCTTTACATTACTGTTTCATTACTACACCTGTTTTCTTAGTGTATGTTTACATTATAGACTAAATTGTCTATTTTGTCAATGTTATTTATATATTTGTATAAATAAAAATATGTCCAAAACTGAAAAAAGAATACATCAAAGTGAATACGTGGATAATGCGTGGTATGAACAGCAGTTGGCACGGGATTGGTATATTGCTGATTGGGAGGGTGACTATCTCATCATGCGTAGGATGACGGAAAATGGTTATGGTAAAACCACGGCACAGCAGGCAACACTGCAAAAGTATGGTAGCATTTGGGAATTGAACAGGAATCAACTTAGGATTCTATTGGGCAAGCATTGGGATGAAAGCAAGTTGAAGGATTGGGATGAAGAAAGACAGGAACCCCTGCGCGAATATCGTGAATGGGTAGCACGGGGAGGAAATTTACAATGAGTGAATGGACCAAGAAATCAAATCATGGACTGCATTGGGGGTGGTATCGCCGCAGGGACACTGCCAAGGATTGGCGCATACACCTGGACAATTATGAAGTTTGCCATGACATAGGCTCGGAGGATCCACAACGCCATCTGCTAAAGTTTGGTAATGAATGGGGACATAGACCATTCCAGCATCCAAACAATCTAAGTCATCAAAATTGGCACTTTTGGGACAATCCCGAAATACCACAACTGCTGTGGCCCAATCCAGCAAACCCCATGGGAAGCAAGGATTGGATACGCTGGGTGCCAGGAGAAATACTCACAACAAAAAAGACCGAAAATGGTGCGAGCAGAATAAATGATCTACTCAAGCATTATAGCAATGGGCGTGTCACTGCTTGGCATGACATAGCACCAGTGAAACCGGTCTCATTCACCCCATCCAAAACCATGCTGTTGGTTCCAAGTTCGCCCGCAAACTATGAACACTATTATGGCACCAATCAGGCACGATGGATAGAACAATACAGCAAGGAATTGAGGCGGCTTGGCTATGAAGTTGAAATACGCATCAAGCGTGGACGCAAGTTTAGAAAGCAGGGCAATGAACTCACGGATCAATTGAACACGGGCAAATACTTTGGCACCGTTAGCCAGCATTCGGTGGCAGCCATGGAAACCATAATGGCTGGATATCCCGCAATAGTGACAGGACCACATCCAGCGGGCAATCTTGCAACACCATGGCAGGAGTTCGCAGATGGACACACGAGAAAACCAACCCTAATTGATACCATAAATTGGGTTGAAACACTGCTTGGAAATTGCAGGCACAAATCTGAAATATTTGGAGGAACTTGGCATGTATAGATGGCCCGAACATGATATCCATTTCAAGGATTTTTTAACCTATCAGCAGAAGAATAGGAATGAATTCATCAATGCGATTGGTAAGGGTGAAACCATAATTGATATTGGTGCGCATGCTGGCAGTTGGAGCATTCCTCTCGCACACAAGTTTGAGAGAGTGTATAGTTATGAACCCATACATGGAAATACACTTGAATACAATGTTGCGCAGAGCGGAATGAAAAACATAATCGTTAGGCGCATGCTATTGAGCAAGGACATTGGAGAAAAGACCATTTGGATCAGGCAGGATAATTCAGGAGATAATGGAATTGATCTTGGAGCCCAGCATGGACGGACTCCAATAAGAATGCCCAGCGTGACGCTTGATTCGCTACAACATGAGGGAAGGATATCAGGAATAAAGATTGACGTCCAGGGACATGAGCATGCGATATTGTTGGGTGCGGAAAATATCATAAAACAGCACCAACCAATCCTATGTTGTGAATTGGTTAACGGAAACAAGCCAGCGGAAAAACTATTAAAAGATTGGGGTTATGAATTAAAAATAAAATCCGGCAAGGACTGGATATGGAGAAAGAAGGATGACATTTCAAAAGGGAAATAAATTTGGAAATGGTAGGCCAAGAATATATCACATACCAAAGGAATGGGCAAAGAGATATTCAAAGGCACGAGCACAGGCAAAATTTAGGCGTGAGGAATGGGCATTTGATCAGGACACTTGGTATGACATGTGGATGACATCAGGATACGCGGAACATCTTGGTAGCCAACCACACAACTATTGCATGACACGAAAGGATCCAATAGAAGCCTGGGGACCACACAACTGCATAATCATAACAAGGCGACAGCATTTTAAGAAGAGAGGTTATGTTGAATTACAGGGATGGCCAAATGTGCCATGGGATGATAAACATGACGTGAGAAACAAGAATGAAGAAAAAGAAATTTGATCCCCTATACACTGAAACGAGAAAGGAGTATCCAAGAACCTGGCGCATTTGGTATCGCATGAATAAGAGATGCAAGGTAGGACAGAATGGAGATTATCTTGATGTTGAAGTGTGTGATGATTGGAACATAGACAATGGATCAGAAGATGCATTCCTACGGTTCCTTGATGACATGGGGCCCTGCGAGGATTACAGAGAAATAGACAGAGTAAATCCATTGGGCAATTATGAACCAGGCAACTGCCGTTGGGTTGATCCTGCCGTGAATAGGCGCAACACCCGTGCAAGATATCGTGGTGATTACAAGATGTTGGATGTGGCAAAATCAAATGGCATACCATCACCAACCTACTATTCAAGATTAAGATTGGGTTGGCATCCCCAGGATGCGGCAACACTGACACCCAGTGCCGTTAAGTATAAGAAGAGGACGATATGAAATTCCAACCATCACCAGACTGGGATCCCTATGCGGATTTGGTAGAACTTAAAAACTTTGCCGTGACTGCTGACACGCACATTGCAAACATAATGGCCAATGAGAAACAGATAATCAAGGCAGTGAATGAACTATCAGCACAGATAAAACAAATGCAGGAAAAAATAAAATTATTGGAAGGAGTAATAAATGAAATTGCAAACGAAAAGAGGACCTAAACCAAAAAGTCTAAAACAAAGATTTGAAATAAGGAGATATGTATGAAACTTCCAGATCGCAACGACCGTTACCTAATGCCCACAACAACTCTTGTTGGAAGCATATTATTAATTGCACACATCCTTGGACACATATCAGGATGGTGGGCAATGCTATACGTCCCTCTACTATTCATGGGCCATAGTTTGGAGTATAGAGATTTATGGCTGTTCAAAAACAAATAGCCATAGTGGGCAACGGTCCATCAAGAAGCCTATACACGCCATTCCGTGGTGATGTCTGCTTGTGCAACATTCCACAGATTGATGTTCCCTATGATTACATATCAATGGTTGATGTAAAGGCATTTAAATACATCAAGGATAATGACAGGGTCTTCGAAAGGCCCATACTAACCACCGAAGATACCGCAAGACAGGTAAAGAATTATAATTTAAGGACGGAGATACAACCGTTGTTTAAGGAAAAATTAATGAATTCAGCGGCAACTGCCGCATATCATTTTGCACAGGATTATGATGTCATATGGTTATATGGCTGTGACGCACTATGGAGCGAAAATGTAAGCAGTCACCAGGATGAAATCATACCAAGGCCCTCAAGAGCGCACAATTTGCATTCAAGATGGAGAGAGCATTGGAAAAAGGCATGGGAAACGAACAAGACATTCGTGATAACCTGCCCAAACAATACGGAAACGGTGGATTATGGTAAAAATGTCAAATGGAACAAATCTAAAATCTAAGGTTTGGCGCTACATCAAGCAAAAATTGTCCGTGCCCAACAAAAAAATGGATGGCATGGCAATCTGCCCATTCATAAAACAGTATCTTGACAGCATAACGGTGGTTGAGACCACCGATTGGGAAAGAAAAATCAGCCAGGTGTGTGATGTATTCCATGCGGTTGGCTATGAAGCCATAGTGATATGCGGTCCATGGGAAGATTATGATGAATTGATGGCAATCTGCGATGATTATCAATCAAGATACTATAAGAAAGACATAGAAATACTCCTAATGCACCCCGATACGGAGGATCCACCATTGCCCATGGACTATAACTTCCAGGATTCGCCGCTTGTGATAGTGCAGAGGGCAAGCACACTGAATGATAGCCGCAGATTGCTACAAAAATCAGGCAAATACTATAATTTTTATAAATAAGTATGTTCAGCGAAAACCATAATTGGAGACATAAATGACTATTACCCTTAGACAGGAAACAGACGCAAGAGCCTCTACCAAGGGGACCAGTCTAAATTTCCAAGAACTTGATAACAACTTTATTGATATATTAAACAGAACGGAACTTACCGTAGAAGGTGATTCGGGTTCTGCACAACTTTCCACAGCATCAACAACCGACAGAAGGCTCGTTGTAAATGGCTCTGGTGGATTAACCACTTCCATTACTTCAGATTCAACTGGACAGGCAGTGCTTACTCTTACACAGGGCGCGGCCGTAGTTGATTTGGTTGAAGGTGTATTACCAGGTGCCAACATTGATGTGACTGCTGATTCAACTGGACAGATTACGGTAGCATTGGAAGCCGTGGTTGATGCCGTTGAATTCAAGGATTACAAGGAAACAATTTATAGTCTTGGAACTACTTCAGGAACTATCACTCCAGATGTGGCAAACGGAAACGTTCAAACAATTACCTTAAATGGAAATTTAACCTTTAACGCATTTTCAAACCCCGAAGCAGGACAATCATTGACTCTTATCATTGATACGAATGGAACCAGCAGAACGCTAACAACCACAATGAAAACACCAGACGCAACGGATCCAACAATGTCAGTGACTGACACTATTGATATCTGCACGGTCTTCTATGATGGAACGAATTATTACATGAACTACGTGACCAACTTTGCGTAAGGAGAAGTCATGCCATTAGGATTTTCAAGAAGCATATTTTCAAAACAGGCAGCCGCGGCAGCAGGTCCAAGATCCTCCATTACGGTAAATGGTGATGCACAGGTTGATACCGCAAGGAGCAAATTTGGCGGCGCAAGTTTATTGTTGGACGGAACGGGTGATTGGTTAAAGGCATCACCAAGCACATCAGGAGATTGGGATCTAACAGGAGATTTTACCTGTGAATGTTGGTTTAATTTTGATGCCCAACAGTATCCAAATAACTCAATAATATTATCATCCAAGGAAACAAGCAGTGATAGTTCCTCAGATATAATGTTCATAATCCTAAGAAATGAGGATGTTCCAATGAGGCTACAGGTGCAGGTTGGTAACCAAAGCCTTAACTTCCTTGGCAGTGGATTGATTAGTGCGGATACTTGGATCCATGTTGCGATATCAAGAAGCGGAAGTGGTTCAAACAATGTTGGTATATTCTGTGCTGGACAGAGAATTGGACAGATAACCTATAATGGCACGGTTTCATTTGAGAATTGGGGTATGGGTGCCCTATCATTGGATGGAGCATTACCATTTAATAGAACTGACAGTGGTTGGATTGATGAGGTAAGATTATCAGATACTTCAAGATACGATCCAGCAAGTTCAACCTACATAGAACCAACTGCGGCATTTACTAATGACGCAAATACATTATTATTGTTACACATGAACGGATCAGATGGTAGCACAACATTTGAAGATGATGAGGCTTAAGGAGATATAATTTATGGCATGGCCAAGTGGAACAAAGGCAAGCACTGCAAACGTGGATCAGGGTGGTGACAAGATTAGTCTTGCACGAGCGGACATAAAACAAAACATTGACAATGTCAATGACATAATTGATCACTTAAACATCGCATCACCATCTGATGGAGATGTCCTAAGATACTCAACATCATCAGGCAAGTGGGAACAGGTTGCCGTAAGCACTTTTTCTTCAACCAGTGACATAGTCTTGCTTGGAAATAGGACCTATCTTTCACTTTCAACCACCACACCATTTACCCTTTTGGGTCCTGATACTAATCCAACTACCAGTGGTATAACAGTAACTACGAGTCCAGGATCGGGCATCCATTATTGGACGCACAATACTACTGGAAATTATAGCCTGGTTCTATACCATTATAGCACAACCGCTAATATTTCAACTCCATCTGAATTTGCCTTTTATGATGGTAGCACACTTCAATTTATGAGGCAGGGTGTCGGTGGCACTGGTGCTCCACAGATGGATATAAGAGACCCACGTGGTATTTGTTTTATAAATTATACGGTAACCAGCACAACAGCACAATATGGTTTAAGAGGATATCCTGGAACCTGTGGTGTAAGTCCAAGCATTGAGGTTAAAAACACTTACGCGGTAATACAGCGACATTAACAATTAGCGTAGCATTTAATCCTTTCTCATCTACAATAAATACACTTGTTATAACAAACGCAAGCAAAACCTTATAAGGAGATAATATTATGTCAGCAAGTTCGGACTATGTTGAAAATCGAACACTTGATTTTTGGCTAAAGGCTAATTCACAATCAACAACGGCTCCTGCCGCTGTTTATGTTGCGCTATTCACATCAGATGATAGTGCTGGTGCAACCGGAGATCTATTAGAAGCAGGAACACTCACAAATGAATGCGTGGGTGGCGGCTATGAGCGTGTTCCCGTAACATTTGGAACCATCACAAACGGTGCCGTATCAAATTCAGGAAACCTTACCTGGGCAACTGCAACAGATGGTAATTGGGGCACGATCACACACGTTGCGATCATGGACAATGCAGAAGCAGGTAATGCTGGTGATAGTGCTGGTCAGGGAAATGTGTTATTCTATGGCGCACTTGACACTGCTCGTGAGATTCTGGTTTCAGATACTTTCCAAATTACCGCAGGATCACTTACCGTAACATTGGCTTAACGGTCACTTTTAGGGGGGCACCCAGGTGACTGACTTTGTAAGTGATATCTACGTTGAAAGTGGATACGTAGATAATACTTTTGTAGAGGGCAATTATGTTGATGCTGGTTATGTCACTGGCATAATCAACGGCTCAGCAACTCTCTCCTCATCTGTTACATTAAGTGCGAACGCTGGTAATGCCACTGATATTGCACAGCCCATCACCCTGGCAGCATCAGCCACATTAACTTCTTTTGGAAGCAGAGATAGGGTTGGATCAGCAACACTGTCTGATGCACTGTCAACATCAATCAGCGCAAGCCTAACAATTAAACCAGTCGTTTCAATCAGCACGCAATCAACGGTCAGTGTTGATGCCAAGAGATTTGTTGGCGGTAGCATTGACATGTATGTTTGTCCAGGAACATGGGACAATCAAAATACCTGGGAAAGGCCCACACAGGAAACTTGGCAGTGCCTATACGTTCAAGGCGTTAAAATTAATGTTGGTAATGGAACGCTAACCACACAGGCAACACTAACAAGCAATGGATTGGTCACAAGAAATGCATCAAGCAATCTTGATACCAATACAACGGTTAACGCATCGGGCAGAAGAGACATATTCGCATCCAAGCAATTGGATAGCATTACCACGCTAACAGTTAATGCTGTTAGAGAAAGACAGGGAATAGTTCTTAAAGCCAGCAGTGCCACGGTATCAGTTGATGCCCTAAGAACGAGAAATGTTTCAGCAACTCTTTCCGATGCTCTTAATTTTACCATCAATGCTGTTAGAAAGAGAGATGGAACGGTATTACAAGCCAGCAGTGCCACACTTACTGCCAATGGTATAAAGACGATATTTGGTAATGCCACACTAAATGCCATTACTTCATTTAGTGCAAGAAGCGTCATACAGGGCAGAAGCACACTGCCAAGCAGTGCCACAATCAATGCGATTGGTGGAAGGATTAGGACACAATCCAGCAATATACAAACTAACGCCACCATATCAGCACTTGGCGGTAGGCAGAGATTGGCATCAACAACGCTTAATGGATTCACGTCATTCCTTGGATTTGCCAGCATTTATGTGATAGACCCATACAGGGTATTGACCATCAAATCAGAGGGCAGAACGCTCATAATAGAAGCAGAATCCCGCAAAAAATCCGTAATTAGTGAAAATCGTGTAAATACAATACAAGAAGAAACACGATCTTACGAGATCAAAAGCGAAACAAGAAAATTAGAACTTCAAAACTTGACCCTTATAAATACGCCAGGTTCAATTTTGGATACAAGGAAATAAAGCATGCCAAGTTTAACAGGATTTCAAGAAGATAGGGTAGGGGTTTACATTGAAAAGGATCCATACGCTGTCTTGGACTATTCACTCGATTTTACCAACTGGATGCCAGATGGTGATACTATAACTTCTTTTCCAGATCCAATCATCACAGGCGACGACAGCAGTCTTACCTTAGACTCAACTTCAAACACAGATTACATAGCAACGGCATACATCTCAGGCGGCACGGCAGGCAATATCTACAATATAGAATTTAAGATTGTAACAACCAATGGACTACAGGATTCACGTAATTTTAGAATCAAGGTGCTGGAGAGACAAGCCTAATGAGCGAAGATACTAATACACAAAAGAAAAAATATAGAACCATAGACAGAGATTTGGTCTATAAGTTAGCCTGCATACAGTGCACCCCGGAAGAGATTGCTGAGGTGGTGGGTTGTTCAGCATCCGCACTCAAGAAGCGTTTTTCCGCATTATTGGAGAAGGGCAAACAGACTGGAGCACAGAGCCTAAGGCGTGCTATGTGGGAAAAGGCAATGAATGGTGATACGAGAGTTCAAATATTTCTTTCGAAACAATATTTGGGCATGAAGGATTCACCAGAAGATACACAAAACACAACACCTCTTCCTTGGGAGGATTAAACTATGTCGGACTTATCATCATTCAATAATAATTTTAATGCAACCTTTGGATTGGGAATACGCAAGGGATTATATCCAAAATTATCAGGCATAGACAAGTTTGGTTATCTTCCAACGGCAACCACAGCCTATAAGACCGTTTGGGATGGAGACAATGTTTATACCTATCCATCAAGTGCTCTTACAATGCAAGTGGTAAGTGATGAAAGTGCTGACAATGGCATTACAATTTTTATACAGGGTCTTGATGCTGATTATAATGAGATTACTGAAACCGTAACGCTGGATGATACTGATTCAGCAGGTGCAGTCCAAACCACACAACAATTCCTAAGAGTGTTTAGAGCATACAATTCATCCAACACTGATTTGGTTGGTGATGTTACCATTTCAAACGGTGGCACGACCTATGCAAAAATATTTGCAGAACACCAACAAACCAACATGGCAATTTATACCATACCAGCAGGCAAGAGAGGTTATCTCGTAACTGGTAATATTTCCGTTGAAAAGAATCAACCTGTTGTAGCAAAACTAATGGTTGGCCGTTTAGGCGGTGTGCTTAGAACAACAGGTATC
>JGI11772J19994_1000253_pt1 | contig 11797 bp, 26 predicted proteins | sample Etolagsurwater0m_FD_19994 | JGI IMG/M metagenome (IMG submission 19994) | reverse complement strand
CCCCGCCACTCGGCGGGGATTTTTTGGACCTATTACGGGGAAAGAGGGAGGGACTTACGAGTCTCGCGCTCCGCGCTCTCCGGTGTTATGTCAATGATCCGTTTCTCTTGCATTTCGACCAGGCGTGCAACGATCTCTTCCTTGGACATCGAGTCAACTCGATTGAGCGTGATCTCTCGCTTGTCGACATAGAGTCCAGCCGCCTTACCCCTCGCGACCTCCGCCGTAATCGCTGCTGAGAACTGTCCGTTGTCGACTGCCTTCTCGCGTAGTCGAGCCAGCTCGATCAAGTGTCCTTCAAGAGTGGTGTTCGCGCGATGGATCTCCTCGTCACGAAGATCGACCAGTCGATTATGCATCACAGGGTTCGTGAGAATCTTCTCTCGGACCTTGATGTAAATGGCCCCTCGACTCGGTCCCTCTATCCCTGCTTGAATGGCTGCTTGGATGATGGTCATTCGTTCCGTGATATAGAAATCACAAAACGCTTCCTCTCGGTCCGTGAGCAGTGGCCAATATTTACCCTGCGCATCGTGGTAGCCCGTGAGCTCTCGCTCGCCGACCTCGTTCATGCGACCAAAAGAGGGTTCGAGTGGTATGCGCTGCAACTGGTGTCGAATGTCCTCGTCACGATCTCCGTACTCCTTGGTTAAGGACGAGAGGTCCTTTTCTAGAGTCTTCAACTCCTTCCTTCGCTCCTTCTGGTCCTCGGAGGATCGAGCGGGGATGTCCATCGGGTCACGTTTGACGAATTCAAAATGTGTGGGGTGCTTAGGTGCCATGAGCGTCCTCCTGCGGTGCGTGGGTCTAGCCCTACGGTGGGGGATCGGTGGACCGAGGATCGCTTACCAGCGACCTCGACACGCGATTCAGGACGCATAGTAATTTTAGAACAGGATTTAGTAAAGAAATACTAAAAACGAGATTCCTTAGGGTCTAGGGGATCATTAGTTCCACTTATGTTTCAACACTCTTTTGCTCCAAGGTCCAAGTTCCACGTACCTATTAAAACTCTAATAGATCTATTGTTTCCAAAACCCGTTTCAATAGACCGAAAACCCTCTATCCCATTGGATTCTCCTCTACTTCTATTACTCTATTACTTTTCCTAGCCACTTTACGAAAAAACTTTTTTCGGATCCCCAGATTTTTTAATAAAGTAATAGACTCAACCAACCACTTCTATGCGCCGTGGTCCAAGTCCCTCTATCCCACCCCAATACTTTCGAGGACTTACGCTAAAATCCCTCCTTCTAAAGGCAAGGCAAACGCCCTTTTTTGCACTATTACTTTCCTATTACTTATTGTTTCCGACACCCCTGTTTCAATAGCATTCCCGTACTTCCGCTAGGGTTATCCACCCGCGCAATCAACCCTTCTGATCATGCCTCCTCATAAGTAATTACAATCACTGAAAATTCTAATCTTCGTCCCTCCTTGCCTTAACCGGACACAAAAAAGCCCGCCGAAGCGGGCAATGTTTCCCTTTGCGGGAAGGGTAGGAGCTAACTACTCAATCCATTCTTGTGACGAAATGCCCATCGCTGGTGGGAATGGCTACGATCCCATAGTCATACTGAAAGTATTTTCCAGCGGGTGTTTGTATAAGAGCGATCGGGGGCATCGGTGAGTCGTCCTCGTACTTACTTTGGTAAACCCCATCCTCGGCTACCGTGCCACCGTCGATTTCGATCAGGGGGTCTCCGTAGGCTTGTTCCATGAACGCTTTAAGGTCTTGGTCCATGCCGTCTTCAGACGCCGAGATCCAATCGTTGACCCAGTAGGGTAGTACGCCGAGTGCTTCGCAAAGGTGCCGTGGTTCAGCGGCCTTGAAGCTCTTGGTTGGGTCGAGTATCACTTCTTGAAAACAGTTTGAAGGTGTCATTCTGCATCTCCATAGTTGTCCACAAATTCGTGGAGGTCTTCGATGTCGGTCTCAGGGTCTTTACCCCATTCCATGTAATGCTCAAACAGCTCGTTTGCCATCATGCTGCTACTAAGATCGTTGACATAGTTCTCTGCAGCGTTTTCGAGTCGTTCGAGTAGTAGGTTTCTGCGCCACTCGGTGAGTGACGATAACACTTTTGAAGTTTGTAATTCGATATCCATTACAGTACTCCCGCGTGGGCAAACAAGTCGAATACGAAGTCTGGCTCTAGGCCGTTTTCGTAGAGGATCTCTTCGGGATCCATCCCATTCTTGAAGTCTTCCACCATGTATTCGATGGTGCTTTTGATTTCCTCGGCGTCAAAACCTTGGGCCTTGAGTGACGTTGCAATTTTGTACATATCTAGCTCCTCAATTACCAGCTGGCAGCAGCGTCAATCTCGCTTTCGCATTCGCAAATGAGAAAGACATATGCTTGGAGTTCTGCAACCGCTTCGTTGGTGGTTTTGCAGTTGCGTTCGGCGACGTAATCAAAGATCTCTTCGTCGCTCCACGCTTCCACGATCAAGTCCCAGCCGGCGTTGTAGTGCTTGTTAGCGTGTGCTCTAATTGCTTGAATATCAACAGTCATATCTAGCCCCTTAGTGGTTGTTGTCGTACCAAATCAGGTAGTCGAAAAATACGGGTAGTTCGTCAAAACTGTTTTCCGACCGCTCGAAAATATTCTTAGCGGAGAGGATCAATGGTGTTTTACCCTCGTTCTGTTCGACAAACGCTTGGATGTCTTCCGGACTTGGGGTGTATCGAAAAGCGTCGTCCCCAAACGGTGCACTCATGTGTACGACGAATGTATCGTCGAGGTATCCGAATGGAAAAATCTCCAAGTACAACTTTTCTAGCTCATCTTTCTCGGGATCTCCAAGNTACACGGTCAAGTGGTATTGTTGCGGTCTGTTGTANCCAAGTTCCGGGAACTTTGTGTCGATCAGTTCCTGAATATTGTCTAGCTGCTCTGTGTAGTCGTTCATATCTAGCTCCTATCTATACTTTCTAAGGGTCGTAGGGCTTTCGCGCCCTACCCTTTTATAATAAGGCCCAAAATAAAGGACTGTAAAGGCAGCGGCGGCGGAACATTATTCTTCATCCAACGACCAGCCAGGACACAATTCCGTACCAATCGGGTCCATTTCAAAATGACGTTCTGAGATCAGTTCATCGTTGACGAAATCAAAAACTGCAAGGGTTGCGCCATCCGCAACATAGATCACTCCGTGTTGGTCATCTTCGCAAATCATTGCGGTTTCGGACTCTACTCCCGCAAACGCTTCCATCTCTGAAGAATTTATCACTCGCCATTCGAGGCCGAGGGTGTATCGAATCAGTTGTTCGAAGTTCACTGTATCCCTCCTTCTGAAATAAAGACCATCACTGCGATAGCTGCAGCAATCAGGGTCAGTGCATAGACAACCCACGCGCTATCTTCTTTCGGAGCTTCCAGCTTTTCGATTTCGACGATCTTTCTGGACTTGGTTACTTTGGGTAGTTCGCCATTCTTTTGCCCGACAACGATGCCAAAGAAATCGTAGAGCTTGGTTTGTAGTTCTGGGTTAGGGTTTGATCGGCCACATTCCCAGTGCGATACTGCGGAGTTGCTTATTCCAAGCAAGCTGGCCAGTTGTGTTTGACTCAACCCTTTTGCGAGGCGTAGTTTCTTAACATCGGATCCTTTAAGGAATTTCATTGAACGGTACTCCACTTTGGTATAGAAGGGCGGCTAGATTGGTCTTATCGGCTGGATCAAAACCATACTTTGCAGCTTGTTTAGTTCTCCAAAAGCTCACGCCTTCGGCGGTTGATACTCGCTTCCACTTGTTTGGGGAAAGCTTTTCAATGATGACTGTCTCCCCTTCAGGATTCAAGTCAAGGAATCTAAATGGCATGCTGTTGCTCCATGTAGTCGTTTAATGCGTATAGCAGCCGATCATAAGTGCTACTCCAGTCTATATTTTCTAAGTACTCAACGGCATCTACCCATTGTTCGGGGGTCATATCCGCCGTGTCGAAAAGGTCGCGCTCCCACCACGCCACCACGAGGGCATCGTCGGGGTCATACTCTTTCAGCTCGTTCATCAGTTCGCGTACTTTCATGCTGCCTCCATAGGCTGTTGCCACCAGTGCGGTGTAATTGTGTATTCCCATCGTGCGAATCGGGCTTTCTCATGTCTGTAGTACGCACGGTACGCTTCGACGGTATCGGGGCGTTTGTACGCATCTGGCATGCACTGAGGTGGATCGGTAAATTTACCGTCAGCGATATTCGTAGGTGGCTTGATCAAATGGTCGGCTAACTTGAGATAGCTGAGATGATTCTTACCGTATCGCCAGTGGTACTCGGTCGATAGTGCGTGGAAAAGGTTAAAGGTCCATTGGTACTGCGCCGAGTTCGATCGTACCCAGACTGCGGATGGGTGGTAGGTGTGCGTTGCTTTGTAGAACACGTCCGGCACATCGGTGTCGAGGATGCGGTGTGCACTACACAGTAGCTGCGCGGTTTCAAGCACCATTTTGACAACATGCTTGTCGCAGTGGTCTTTAGCCGCGAGTACTGGGTCGTGGTTGAGGTAGAAAATATTCACCGGCTGAATCTCAGCGGTACATCGTTGTAGTCGCGCAGATCTTGGTCAAGCGCGTCGTACCACTCAGCTTCGCGAGTACGGCGGTCGAGCATATCGTTGACCTGAGCAAGCCAGTCACGCTCAAGTTGTGCGTACTGTTCGTCGAGTTCGGAATACTCGGTGTAGCCAGCGTAGGCTGAAACAAGTTCGTCAAGCTCATAACGGGTCATTGTTTGTAGTTTTGCGTTCATATCAAACTCCTTTGCTATACTTTCTAGGTTCGGCAGGTTATCTAACCTACCAGCTTTTACTATAGCCCCCAAAAGGGGGCAATGTAAAGGCAAAACGGCTTAACTTACAGAAATGTCGAAGGTGTTGTGGTTAAAGAATTCCGCAATCGAATCTTCAACAAAGCGTTCGAGTCCACCGATGTCTTCTGCGGAGATATCGTTAAGTGCATCGTGGACACCATCACGAACAATCTGTTCGAAGTCGAAGTCTTCGATGGCAGCGTGTACCATCGAGATAACTTTATCTTCGATAAGTGTGTCGATGCTGTTCTTTTGAATAACACGCATCTGTTCCAACTTACCTTCGAGTCGTTTGTTGGATACTTCGTGGTTCATGATGATTTCGTCGCGGTTATTAATCGCTCTGTCACGAATCACTATAGTGTCCTGTGCATGCGCAAGGTCGATTTCGAGTTTGTTAATGCGATCTTGCAAACGGATAATTTCTTCGTTCATATCTAGCTCCTTTGCTATAACTTTCTAAAAGGTTCGTTACGGTTTCCCCCGCAACAATTTAACTATACGCCCCAAAGTTTGGGAGTGTAAAGGCATAGGGTCTCAAAGTACGTCACAGCAGGAAAGTAGGCGTCTACCTCTCCGCCGTAGTCTTTGTAGTTGAACGTTCGTACCGTGTTACCATCACCATTTTGGATAAAGTAGCAAGGTCCGTGGTCCTGTGTCAGTTGACCTTCGTACAATCGGTACTCAGGTTTACCGTCCGGGTCTCGTGATTCACCGAGGATCTTACTCGGCCAGATCTTCTGTTGTTCTTTATCGTGGTACAACTCAGCGTAGCCGAGAGTCATTTCTTTTTCTCCACCGCCAGTGCACAGAAATCATTAAAGCGAACACGAGGGCGTGCAACGTCCGCAAAAATCGATCCTTCTGGTCCCGGAATAACAGCCGGTGGGTGGAACATACATAGACCATCTTCTGAGGTCATCTCACGAATGTACTGGCTTTCACGGTAGTACAGACATTCCTCACAATAAATCGTACTCATCTCATTTCCTTTTGATTACAGCTGCACCGAAGCTGTTGCCGTCTTCATTCCAAAACGTCCAGCCCAGTTCTTCAGCTCGTTGTTGTAAGTAATCTCGTTGCTCGAACGAGTAGTACGCCACGACATGATTCTTCTCGGTCTTCGTTAGAAGTCGATCGATCGTAGCTTTGTAACTATCATTCAGCGTCGTCATAATCGTCCGCAGCATGTTTAGAAATGTAGTCCTGAACAACGGGACAGTCTTCAGGGGACGATACCGTACAGTCGTAGGCTCCGGGTGAGTCGCCTGTGCCTGAGAAATCAGAATAGTACTTTCCGAACTCACATTCAGCGCAGTCTTCTGCAGTTACTACATTGGTAAAAACATGGTCGATCATTAAATCCCAATCACGGTTGCTCATCTATCTCTCCTTATTCGCAACGCCACACACGGATGCCGTTCGCATCGGGTTTTGTTACTGTTCTGATTCCATACTTCTTATGTGCGTTTGTACGGGATTGGTTTAGTCGGTTACGCAGACGGCTCAACGTATCGCTACCGTCAGTACGAACTGGAACATAAAAGCTATCGCCGACGTTCATCTTTTCCCATGGGTACACTGAAGCAGCATGCTCAAATACTTCTGGCATTGGGACGTTGTTTTCGATTTCAAAAGACATAAAGGCTCCTATGGGATAAGTTGAATAATTATCAAGATGTCTGCAATCAGCACCAGTAAAGCGGCTGCGATAATGATGTCAAGCAAGAAGTATCTACGCACGTGATTAATCCTTAAGTCTACGGTCAATATAGTCACACACAGCGTTGTAAACAGTCGCGGTTTGTGCACCGATATGCCACATCGCAATCTCTTCTGGACGCGCACCGAGTTCAGGTTTATCGTCGAAGTATCCCGGTCCGTTCTTCCAATTATAAATTGTGAACGGTTGGTCATCGATCGTACCCACCCACTCGTAATCAACTTTGTAGCGATCACCACGCGAGTTGTAATCACCAAACATCTGCTTAAGCTGGTCGTATCGCAAATGGATATAGCCGCGTAATCCGCAGCCATCGGTGTTGGTTTCAGGACTCATAAACACGATCGGCTGATCGTTCTCAACATACATATAGGGGTTGTGATAGTCAGCCGGTTCTATAGGTCTAGCAATGTTCATATCAATCTCCAAGGGCCACGGTCCCCCGAAGGGGACCTGTGGGTCATTAGCCAAGTTGAATATATCCGCCATCGATCAATGCTTGACGATAGAAGGTATAGATACGCTTCGGCTCTTGCTTGGTCTTGAGACCGTTCTTGATCAGGTTGTCGATCACTTCCTGCTGCGTGGACTTACCGCCCAACGCATCTAAGGTTGCGAGGACTACACGGGCTTGTGCGGCCATCTTAACGCCGTCTTTCGGCTTGGATACCAACTTAACCGGACGGGTATCGAACGCTCCGCCACGGGTTCCTGCGGTCTTAGGAGCCGGAACAGCGGCGGTCTTTTTAGCACGGGGTGCTGGGGTCTTCTTCACAGAAGTTACGGTTGCAGTCTGCATAACATTCTCCTTTCTATCAGACTAAGGTTTTCGCCAGATCACGCATCTGACGTAGGGTACGAAGCTCAATCTCAATCTCCGCTACGGCTTGTAGCAAACGATCAAGTGAATCTTCGGAACACTTGGTTACAGCTTTCTTGAAGTAAGCGCGCTTCACACGCATTCCTCCTTCTGGGCTGAGTTCAATAGCATCAATCGAACCGCGCTTGTGCAGGTATCGAAAGCTGCTACTGATATCAGCCGCTTTACATCCTTTCGGAAGAAGCTGCTTATGGTTGTTGATGAACTCGGATGGAGTCATCGGTTGCGAGGTGAGGTTCCTCATAATAATCGAACTATATTCAGTGTACATATCTCTATACTCTCTAAGTTGCAAGCTGCTTTACTACAGCTTATTTTTAACTATAGCCCCCACTTTAAGGAATGTAAAGGCAGAGCTAAGACGCGGCTAGAGCAAGCCAAACAAATGCGAACGCTACGATAAGAAGCGGGCGTAGCACCCGTCCAAGTAAACAAAATATCTCGATCATACATATTAGTGGTGATTGTTAGACACAAGGTGTAAGAAAGGCTTTGCAGCTTCAGTGTTATCGTTATCTTCGATGAACCCTTTAGCAATAAGCCACGGCATGTAATACTCAACCAACATATCTTCGTTGTAGCTCGGTAACTCGATACCGGCTTCGATCATCGCAAAGGACATCTCCTTGGTAAGGGACTCGTCTTGTAAGAACCTAGCGGCTAACCACAATCCGAGTGCGGTTTCCATACGCAGGTCAAGCTGGACGACTTTATCTTTCTCATAGTTACTATCTGACATGAATATCCTTGGAATAAAAAAGACCCCTCCGAAGAGGGGTCAAACTGGAGGCTACGCTGCTTTTGCGTAATCGAGGGCTAGGTCAAGTGCGCGAGCCTTGAGATTGGCTCCCTGACCAAACCACGCACGGTGCAGCGCATTACCGGATTCGGTCTCATTGCGCATGTGGTCTTCAACATAGGTTACAGCATTCAGTGCCCCCCACCAAGTACCCTTGCTGGACTTGAGGTCTGCACCCGGCTGACGCTCTACGGCTTCGAATACAAGCTCAGAGGTCTTGTTCATCTGGTCACGCATAGGCGTTTCTTTATCGATCGGCGTACCGTCAGCACCAAGCAACGCTGGCTGGTAGAGTCGAGAAATAAAGTTGATGACATTGCTGGTCTCAGCCTTGCTCTCGCACAAGAACTCAGCAGCTTCCTTAAACTTGGTCATGCTCGCAGCACTCAAGCCTAACGCTTCTTCTGCTCGTGCAACGACATCACCCTCGAACGCTTGTATGTGTGGCATACGGAAGCTACCGAAGCCTGATTCGCTCAACGCAAGCTGTAGGGTATTGTTACATACCACACGAATCGGTGTGAGCTTGATGATCATGCTCTTACCAACGATATGCGGCTGGTTGATGAGCAGGTATCCCTTAATCTCATCGCCACCGGGAAGAACAAAGTCGTCTGCGATCTTAGCAAGGCCCCATATTTCGCTACCACCTTTCAAGCTACCGGCGGTTTCCATCGTCATGTGACCCGCTTCAGTAAAACGCTTAAAGAAGTCGAAGATCTGATCGTTCTGAATTGGTACATAGTTCGTACCGGCTGGAGACAGAACACGGTTGTCGCTATCGCGCACAATAAAGTACGAATTAACCGCTTGAATAAGACCTACGTCTTCGCTCCACTCTGGGCTATCCAGTGTGTACGCTGGACGCTTAGAAACGGTCCAAGTAAGACCGGCAGCTTCCATCATTTCTTCCGGTGTCATGTCCGGACCAACTTCTACGCCAAGGCCATGCCACGGGCGATCACCCGTCCAAGCCATAGTTTCTATTTCATGAGCCATATTACTCTCCTTTCTAAAGTCAACGGTTTGCGCTAACGCTCATCGCTAGCTACCCCTAACTTTAAGCCCCAAAGTTACGGACTGTAAAGGCAGCGTTTTAGACTTCGCATTTACCGCCGGGACAGCTCTGATGTTTAACAGCATCTTCGATAGCTGCTCTACGCTCTTCAAAGGGACCGAAGATAACATCCTCTTCATTATTGAAGTACCAGTACCAGCCATCTGATTTTTGTATAAGAACGATTTCCATTACCCCTCCAGTGTTTTGAGCAGTTGATTCCAGTCCACTGCTTTGATATCCCATACATGATACGGAGCCACATTCAAGCCCTCGTCAGCGAGTTCTCGTGCCAAGGACCCCGGATACAGGTACAACTCTTTTGGCGTCTTCACAAGTACGAAGGTTCGACCTCCGACTTTGCTGCGCCGTAATAGCCACGCAACCTGTTCTGGCCTCAGTGCTACTTTCTTGGTCGTTGTATATTTTAACTCGACCCAAAACTCTGTACCATCTTTACAGCCGTTTATGTCCGGTATCCCTCGACTGGTCATACCGCTTTCGAGACGCTGTAGATCAGCATCTTTAATGTTTGCTCGAACGAGCTTCCAAAGTCCTGCTTCTGACATTAGTCTAGGTATGTGTTTGCTTCGATGTACTCCTTCATAAACTGAAGGTTCGCGGTGCGTATCACCCAATAACTAACTGAGCGTTGCGCGAGGCTGCGATCTTTTGCAGTGTTCAGGATCGTGTGTGCTTTAAGTAGTTCTGCTGTAACACCTTTATGAAGCTCTCTAATAGTCTTCGACTTCATTTTGCTTCTCCCCAACTTGGACCTGTTTCAACATCCACAACGAGGGGTACAGACATCTCGACGCAGTGTTCCATGATGTGTTGTATTTGCAACTCATCCTGTTTATTTGCTACCGAGAAGTCCAACTCATCATGCACCTGTAGGTGTGGAAGGAACCCTTCTTTCCAAAGAAGCTGCATCGCTTTCTTAGTCATGTCCGCTGCGGATCCTTGAATAAGTCGATTCATCGCTTTATAAGTGAACGCTCTGCGAATGGCTCCGACACACTCTAGCTTCGCTTCCTCTGCTGAGTTGTAAAACTTCCGACTGCCAAACTGTGAAGGTTCCCATTTATCGAAGCGACACTTGCGACCGAGTAGAGTACGAATCGCTCCAGCCTGTGCCGCCTTCCGACTACAGAAGGTACTTAGTCCGCGCATGAACGGGACCTTTGCGTGATACTCAGCAAAGAGTTGTCCTGCTTCCTCGACCGTTAGCTCAAGTTCATTCGCTAACTTCTTCTGGCCCATACCGTATGCAAGTCCGAGGTTGATGTTCTTTGCTTGCTTACGAGTAATCCCCGCCATATCTGCAACCATCTGATGGAAGTCAGTATTGGGATCTTTGTTATACGCCTCAACAACATCTGCTGCGCCTTGTAGATTCAAGCGATGAGCATAATGGGCCGTGATTCGTGGTTCCTGTGCGGAATAGTCGAACGCCCCCCAATAGCACCCTTCTTCTGGAATGAATAGGCTGCGGATCATCTTACCGATCTCAGGGTCACGAGCAGGCACTTGTTGTAGGTTAGGGTTGGAGTAACTAAACCGACCGCTCACCGTACCACCATCGTCCGAGCGTAGCGGATGAAGTTCCGCGTGTATTCGACCTTCGGTGTGATGCTCTAGGATCATCTTCTCGATGAACGTAGTGCGTGCTTTGTTTAACTTACGCGCCTCGACAATAAGTTGAGGTAACTCATGTTTGTGAGACTCTAACCATGATGCTTGAAAGCTAGGTGCGCCAGTCTTTTCAGTGCGAGGGTACGGTAGCCCTGCATTATCAAAGATCTCAGCCAGTGATGCGTTCGCCCATATCTGAGGCTCGACACCGTAGTCCCGCTTAATCTTCATAAAGATTTCAAGTTCACGGGCTTTCAGTTTTTTGGAGTACTCTTCTGCTCGATCCAAATCGACACGCACCCCTCTGGCTCGCATTTCAACCAGCATCGGAGTCAGTGAAGACTCTAGCTCAAAGATCTGCCACAGGTCTTGTTTTTCTAAATGGATCTTCAGCGTATTCCATAGCTTCAAGGTCAACGCTGCATCTTGCTCGGCGTATGTGCCTACGAAGTTTGCAGGTAGTCGCCACATCTCAGACTTCGGATTAAAGCCGAGTGCTTCAGCTGCTTGAATCAGTAGCTTCTCGTCCTTCTTCTCGCCGAGGTAATCTTTACCGAGCGCATTAAGTGCATACGACCAGCGGTCTTCGTTAATCAACGGAGCTGCAACCATCGTATCAATAATGTTGTCGGTAATATGAACATCGACTGTCCGTAGCCAGCCGACGTCATACATGGCGTTATGAAACAGCTTCTGTGCTCCGGGGTTTCCATCCATCTGGTTCTTAAACCACCGCAGGACTTGCTTGCGATCAAGATTACCACCGCCTTCGTGAGCGATCGGAAAGTAACCCGACCATCCCTCGACTGCGACTGCAATACCGACCACCTCGCCTTCTTTCCGCGCCCAGCCCGGTCCACGGACCGTGAGGCTTGGGTCACGAGTTTCTA
>JGI11772J19994_1000251_pt1 | contig 11843 bp, 13 predicted proteins | sample Etolagsurwater0m_FD_19994 | JGI IMG/M metagenome (IMG submission 19994) | reverse complement strand
TAGAAACGTAGATGGTAAGGTCATACTTTACGCTGATAAAGAAACTAAAAGTATTAAAAATGCTATCAAAGAAACTGATAGAAGAAGAGCTATCCAACTAGCTTATAATAAAAAACATAAAATTGATGCCACAACAATAAAAAAAGAAATAAGCGATGTTTTAGAAAGTGTATACGAAAAAGATTATGTAAAAGTTGGTACAGACTCAAATATTGGTGGAAATCTAAAAAAACATCTAAAATTATTGAACAAAAAAATGAAAGAAGCTGCTACTAACCTTGAATTTGAGGAAGCGGCAAAAATTAGAGATGAGATAAGAAAACTAGAGGCTACAGATTTAGAAATTGTATTAAATCCAAAAATAAAACAATATAATTCTAACAACAAAGTATATCCAAAAGGCAGATCCACAATGGGTTTACCTGGAACAAGAGCTCAAAAAGGTAAAAAAAAGTGGAAGCAAATAAGATAATTATAACAGGAGCTGCAACAAGAGTTGGGGCNGCNATTGCAATGAAGCTTGCNGGTCCTAATAAGGAAATAGTTATTCATTATAACAAATCAAAAACACAAGCAGAAAATCTCAAAAAAAATCTGATAAAAAAAAATGCTAAAGTCTTTTTAGTCCAAGGAAATCTTACAAAAGAAAAAGATATTGATAAAATAATTAATTTTGCAAAAAAGAAATTAAAAAATTTTGATTGTCTAATTAATAATGCATCACTATTTGAAAATGATAAAATTACTGATTTTACTTCAAAAAGTTGGGACGCTCATATAAATGCAAATCTCAAGGCGCCTGCATTACTTATAAAAAAATTTTCAAAATTTGTTTCAAAAGGAAATAATAATATTATTAATATTATTGATCAAAGAGTGTTTAAATTAACTCCTTTTTTTTTCTCTTATACACTGAGCAAAACTGGCCTTTATACTTTAACTAAAACAAGTGCGATGAGCCTTGCTCCAAATATCAGAGTGAATGGTATTGCGCCTGGTCCCACAATAAAAAATAAGCGACAGTCAAATCAACATTTTAAAAAACAGTATTTAGCCACACCTTTAAAAAAACAAGTCGATGTTAATGAAATTTGNAATGCAGTTGACTTTTTTATAAAAAATAGTTCTATTACAGGACAAGTAATCGCAATAGATAGTGGACAGTCACTTAACTGGCAAACACCAGATGTATTAGGAAAAGAATGAAAAAAAATAACTTTAAAATAGTTAAAATAAATAAAAATAGAAGTTTATTTAATTATGAAAAAAAAATTCTCATAAATGAACTTACTCTAGAACTTAAACTTGGATATTATGATTTTGAAAAAGAAAAACCTCAAAANGTAAAATTCAGTCTAGAAATTGATTACCAGGATAAAAAGCCAACTAATGATAAAGATATTAAATCAATTGTGAATTATGGAACTGTAGTAAAATTAATTACAAAGCTAGTTAACAAAAAACATTATAACTTTCTAGAAACGCTAGCAGAAGCTGTATTTGATGAATTATTCAAAGATAAAAGAATTGAAAAAATAATGTTAAAAATTGAAAAACTTGAAATTTTAAAAGAATGTTCGTCAGTTGGTATCCAAATTACTAAAAAAAGAAGTAATGAGAAGTTCTGATATTGGAAAAGAAGTAATCAAAAAAGAGTTACCCTTAATCCCCAAAAGTCCTGGCGTTTACAAGATGCTAAATCAAAAAGGTGATATCTTGTACGTGGGAAAGGCTAAAAATTTACCAAATCGATTAAAAAGTTATGTAAGTGAAAAAAATCACATTATTCGAACTGAGAGAATGCTCTCTCAAACTGCAAAACTAGAAATTACAATTACTGCTAATGAAAGTGAGGCTTTGTTACTAGAAGCAAATTTAATAAAAAAAAACAAACCAAAATTTAATATTCTTCTCAAGGACGATAAATCATTTCCATTTATATTTATCAGTAACAAAGATAAGTGGCCTCAAGTCACAAAACATAGAGGTAAAAAAGATAAAGATGGATTTTATTTTGGTCCATTTGCATCAGCTGGATCAGCAAATTGGACTATTAAAATGTTGCAAAAAGTTTTTCAAATAAGAGTATGTGATGACTCTACTTTTAAAAATAGAGAACGTCCTTGTATTTTATATCAAATCAAAAGATGTTCTGGTCCTTGCGTTGGTTATATAGAAAAAGACGAGTATAAAAAATCTGTTGATGATGCAATTCATTTTGTATCTGGCAAATCAAGAGAAATACAAAAAAGTTTATCTAAGCAAATGGAAGCGGCAAGTGAAAATCTTGATTTTGAAAAAGCTTCAATTTTTAGGGACAGAATAAAATCACTAAATATTATTCAATCTTCTCAAAGAGTGAATGAGGCAAATTTAATTGAAGCAGATGTAATCGCTGCATACAAAGAATCTGGAAAAACTTGTATTCAAGTATTTTTTTATAGAGCAAAGCAAAACTGGGGCAATCAATCTTACTTTCCAAGACATGATCCTGAGCAGAATATTTCTGAAATTATGTCTTCATTCTTAATGCAATTTTATGAAAATAAGAATGTTCCAAAATTAATAATTATTAATGTTGATATCGAGGATAAAAAGCTAATAGAGGACACCTTAACAAAAAAAGAAAATGCTAATATCAGTATTTCANTTGCCAAAAAAGGTTCAAAAGCAAAGATTATTGCTATTGCTGAAAAAAATGCAAAAGAGGCNTTAAATAGAAAATTGTATGAAGCAAATAATAATAAAAATTTATTTGAAGGTATTNCAAAAAAATTCGATCTAAAAAATAATATCAATCTTGTAGAAATTTACGACAATAGTCANATTCAGGGAACTAACAGTGTTGGGGCAATGGTAACCTTTGGTGAAGAAGGTTTTATAAAAAAAAGATACAGAAAATTTGATATTAANACNAAAGGTGCTGANCAAGATGATTTTGCAATGTTGAAGGAAGTTCTAACAAGAAGATTTAAACGAGCTATGCTGGAAAGTGGCAACTATTTAACATTGCCAGATTTAATTCTAATTGATGGTGGAAAGGGGCAATATTCTGTTGCAAAAGAAGTATTAAATGAATTTGGGCTACATGACCTTCCCATGATTGCTATTGCAAAAGGCAAAGACAGAAACAGTGGCAATGAAACATTCTTTTATAATGGTAAGTCATATAAATTTGAAAGAAATGACCCAACTTTATTTTTTTTGCAAAGATTAAGAGATGAAGCTCATAGGTTTGCAATTAACTCGCACAGATCCAAAAGGTCAAAAAACCTAACAAAGTCATTATTAGACCAAATCAGTGGAATTGGTGCTATAAGAAAAAGAGCGCTATTGAACCATTTTGGTTCAGCAAGAGCAGTTGAATCTGCAAGTTTAGATGAAATTAAATCAGTTGAAGGTGTTGAAGAAAAAGTTGCAAATAAGATATATAACTTCTTTCACGAGTAAAAAATGTTAAAAAAAATACCAAATATTCTAACTATTGGACGAATTATTATAGTCCCATTTTTTGTGTTAGCTTTTTATTTGCCAGGATTTTATGGTGATTTAACAGCTTTAATCTTGTTTATAGTGGCTTCTTTCACCGATTTTTTAGATGGAATGTTAGCAAGAATGATGGGTGAGGAATCTAAATTAGGTGAGCTTCTTGACCCTATTGCAGATAAAATAATTGTTGCAACCGCTTTAATCCTTTTAGTCATGGATGGCACTATAAGAAACTATGAAGTAATCGCTGCAATAATTATACTAACACGAGAAATACTTATATCAGGATTAAGAGAATTTTTAGCCAAAGGTAAAATTAAATTACCNGTTTCAAATCTTGCAAAACTAAAAACTGTTTTACAAATGGTCTCTATCGCACTTTTACTTTCTGGTGATACAGGAAATAGAATATTAAATTTTCAAGATTATAATGCACAAACTATTGGAATAATTTTATTGTGGTTATCTGCAGCCCTTACATTGTTTACTGGTTATGAGTACATGCGAAAAGGAATCGACCACGCAATATCAGAAGACAATAAAGATTAAGCTGCCTTTTTCTTTCTAACTAAATTTTGATAACTTTCATTTAAATCTATAATTAGATTACAAACTTTAAATTGATAATCTGCAATAGACGATACTGGGGTAATCTCTGCTGCTGTTCCTGTTAAAAAACAACCAACAAAATCACTAAGCTCCGAGGGATTAATTTTTCTTTCATGAACTTTGATATTTTTTGATTTTGCAATTTCGATTACGGTTCGTCTTGTTATTCCATCCAAAAAAGAGTCTGGTATTGGTGTGTGTATTTCATTATTTTTATCTTTAAAAAAAATATTTGCACCAGTTGCTTCAGCAACATTACCTTCGTGATCTAACATTAACGAGTCTGTATAACCCTGTTTTTCAGCTTCGTGTTTTGACAATGTACAAATCATATAAAGACCAGATGCTTTTGTATCCCAAGGAATTGTATTAGGCGCAGGTCTTCTCCAATTAGAAATATTTAATTTTATACCCTCAACTTTTAATTTTGGATCAAAGTAAGATCCCCATTCCCATGTTGCAATTGCAACATGAATTTTTGTTTGTTGTGCAGAAATTGCCATCATCTCGCTTCCTCTCCAAATAGTAGGTCTCACATAACCATTTTCTACTTTTTGAACTGCAATTATTTTATTACAAGCGTCATTAATTTCTGCTTCTGAATAAGGAATAGTCATTCCCATCCTTTTTGCTGAATAAAAAAGTCTTGATGTATGCTCTTCTAATTTAAATATAGATCCATCATAAACTCTTTCACCCTCAAATACACAACTAGCATAATGTAAGCCATGGTTTAGAACATGTATCTTGGCGTCAGCCCAATCTACAAGCTCACTATTATACCAAATTTTTCCAGATCTTTTGTCGTACGGTATCATTTATGAAATAAAAATTATTACTGTAAAATATCTTTGTATCTGTAATATGTCAATATAACTTACCTATAATGAAAGAACTTTTATATTTAAAAGATGAACAGCTAAAAGATTTAATTGAGAAATTATTTGTAAGCTACAGAGAAACATTTTCAGACGCAAAAAAGGTATTAGATAGATATTCTATTGGTTTAGCTCATCATAAAGTTATCCACCTATTATCGATGTATCAAGGTATTTCAATTTCCGAGTTATTAAAACGATTAAAAGTAACAAAACAAAGCCTAAATAGAGTGCTTAAAGATTTAATCAAATTGGAAATTATAATTTTTAAAAAAGACGATCAGGATACAAGAGTAAAACATGTTTTTTTGAATGAAAAAGGAAAAAAGATATTTAATGAAATTTTCGATTTACAAAAAAAAAGGATTTATAACGCATTACTTAATTCAAGTTCAGAGGAAGTGATTAACTTTGATAATGTGTTAAGTAAAATTATTAATGGATAAATTTATTGCTCATATCCTGGTTGTTGACGATGATGATGGAATAAGATCGTTGGTCAAAAAATACTTAAATGAAAATAATTTTTTAGTCACAACTGCGAATAGTGCTGAAGATGCATCAGAAAAAATTAGTATTATTAAATTTGATTTAATTATTTTAGATATAATGATGCCTGGAAAAAATGGGTTAGAATTTATTAAAGATCATAAAAAAAAATTAGATACCCCTATTATCCTTTTGACTGCTAAAGGAGAAGCAAATGAAAGAGTTGAGGGTCTAGAGACTGGTGCAGATGATTATTTACCAAAACCATTTGAGCCAAAAGAGCTAATTTTAAGAATTAAAAATATTTTAGACAAAACTTTAAAAACTGAACAGGTCAGAATTATTGAATTTGCAAATGTTAAAATAGATCTGAATAAACTTTTGATACACAAGAACGATAAGGAATTTAAAATTAATAATACAGAAAAAATAATTTTAGAAAAAATGATTAATAATCCTGGCAAAACATTTTCAAGGGAGGATATTGGTCAGTTAATTGAACTTGATAAAGAGAGATCTATAGACGTCATTATTACAAGATTAAGAAAAAAAATTGAAATAGATCCTAAGAATCCAAAATTTTTACAAACAATAAGAGGTGCTGGGTATGTTCTCTGGATTGAGTAACTTTTTAAAAGATATACTTCCTAAAAGATTATTTTACAGAGCTCTTTTAATTGTTGCAGTACCAGTGTTAGTTCTTCAATTAATTATAACAATAGTATTTTTTGACAGTCTTTGGATTAAAACTAACAAAGGAATGACCAGAGCATTAATTAATGAAATTAATTTGTTTGTTGAGGTTTATGGCAACGAAGAATCAAATAAAGACGAATTAAAAAATCAATTTTCTTTATTCATAGATCTAAACATAGAACTTGTTAAAAATAAAAATTTAGAAAATAAATATACTGAAAGATGGTTTAGCCCCATTGATAGAACACTTCGACGAGAATTGAAATCAAGCTTTGGTACAGAAGAATTTTGGTTTGATACTACCAGTTATAAAGAATTAATTGACTTAAGAATAAAATATCAAGATGGATACTTTAAATTCTTAGTACCTAGAGATAGGGTTACTAGTTCATCAGCAAGAATATTTGCACTCTGGATTACTGTTCCTGCAATCATAATGGTTATAATTTCACTAATATTTTTAAAAAATCAAACTAGACCAATTACTAACCTTGCCCGGGCAGCAGAGAGATTTGGTAAAGGTGAGGATGTAGAGGAGTTTAGACCATCTGGAGCTCTAGAAATCAGACAAGCAGGACATGAATTTGACAAAATGAGAAAGAGAATACTTAGACATTTAAATCAAAGAACTGAAATGCTATCTGGCATAAGCCATGATTTAAGAACACCACTCACTAGAATGAAGCTTCAAATAGCTTTCATTAAAGATAAAGATTTAGCTGCAAAATTAGCAGAAGACATTAATGAAATGGAAAAAATGCTTAACGAATATCTTCAATTTACTAGTTCTTCTTATGTTGAAAAAGATGAAATGTTCAACTTGTCAGAATTGATTGAAGAAATTGTTACCAAGTATGATAATGAAAATATTCAAAAAGATTTGCTCCCAAGAATTTATATTAATGGTAGAAAAAATTTAATTAACAGATGTTTAAATAATATAATTGATAATGCATTAAAATATGGGAACAAAGTTCAAATAAAATTGAATAAAGAAAATACAAATATATTTATTATAATCGACGATGATGGTTTTGGGATACCTAAAGAAGAATATGAAAATGTGTTTAAACCATTCTACAAAATAGATAAAGGAAGAGCAGACTCAAAATCAAGTGTTGGTCTTGGATTATCCATAGCATCAGATATCGTTAGATCCCATGGTGGAAATATCGTTCTTGATAAATCTAAAATGAACGGACTGAGTGTTAAGATTTTTTTACCCGTTTAGTTTTCTTCTTAATCTCTAATTTTTTTATTTTATTTTCTAAATTTTCGACCCGTTTAGACAATACATCAAATTCATCTTTGCTAACAATTTTCATCTTAAAAACAATTTCATCTCTTTTAGATTTTAAAATATTAAATAGTTCTGAAGTAAGATCTTTTGAAGAAATAATACCTTGTTCAAAGAGTTTACCAAGTTTATCAATTAAAAATTTAGAATTTTTCATATTTAAGATATACATTATAAGTAATATTTAAAATGTTCATCAATAATTTTGACCCAGTTGCTTTTCAAATCATGTCATTTGAAATTAGATGGTATTCATTAGCTTACATTTTAGGAATTGTAATTGGCTGGATCTTATGCAAAAAAATATTCATCAAAAAATCAGATATAAGCGAAAAATTTGATGACTATATTACTTACCTCATCATTGGGGTAATTATAGGTGGAAGAATAGGTTACATCGTATTTTACAATTTTTCATATTACTTAGATAATTTTTTAGATATTTTTAAAATTTGGCAAGGTGGGATGTCGTTTCATGGAGGATTATTAGGTGTAATTGTTTCAAGTTTCATTTTTGCAAAAAAAAATAATCAAAATCCATTTTTTTATTTAGACCAAGTATCGTTAGTTGCTCCAGTTGGAATTTTTTTTGGTAGATTAGCTAATTTTATAAATTCAGAACTTTATGGAACAGTCTCAGATGTACCTTGGTCAGTAATTTTTATTAAAGTAGATAATTTATCCAGACACCCATCACAATTATATGAGGCAATTTTAGAAGGCTTAATTTTGTTTATAATATTAATTTATTTTACAAATAAAAACTATTTAAACAAACCTGGTTTAATTTCAGGATTATTTTTAATTTTTTATTCTATATTTAGATTCTTTATTGAGTTTTTTAGAGTTCCAGATGAACAAATAGGTTATTTAATTTTGAGTTTAACTATGGGCCAAATAATTAGTTTAGTATTTGCATCTATTGGAATGGCTATCTTTTACCTTAAAAATGAAAACAAATAATAGAGATTTACCGTTAGATCAATTTATAGAATTTGCTCTTTACGACAAAGTTGATGGATACTACATGAAAAAAAATCCCTTTGGAAAAGAAGGAGATTTTATTACTGCTCCAAATATTACAAGAGTCTTTTCAGAAATAATAGCAATCTGGATAGTAACCTTTTGGAAAAGTCTAGGATCACCAAAAAAATTTAACTTATTAGAATTTGGAGCTGGAAATGGTGAAATGATGAAAGTTATAATTGAAACATTAAAAAATTTTCCAGAATGTTTTCTTAACTGTAATTTTCAAATTCATGAAAAAAGTGAACTATTGAAAAAAAAACAAAAATTAAGTTTAAAGTCTGAAAACATAATTTGGATTGAGGATATAAATACTAATAATTCCTATCCAACTATTTTTTTAGCTAATGAATTTTTTGATGCACTTCCTATTAAGCAGTTTTTTAAAAAAAAAGAAGGTTGGGTTGAAAGATTTGTTAATTTTAATGAAGAAGGAAAAGCTGAATTTAAAGATCAGCTAGCAGATATAAAAAAAATTGAGCAAAATTTAAATTTTGCTATTTCAAAACAACAAGAAATTATTGAATACTCACCAAGTTCATTTGAATATTTAAAAAATATTTGTAACTTAATAAAAAAAAATGATGGTGGAATATTAATAATTGATTATGGCTATTTAGATATTAAAATGCGTGAAACTTTGCAGGCTATCAAAAATCACAAATATTCTAATATTTTAGAAAATATTGGAGAAACTGACATAACATACAATATTAACTTCGATNTATTTAAAAAATTTACTAATCAATTCGATGAATTAAGTTCTANAATTAGCAACCATAAGAAATTTTTGACAAGTATGGGGATAGTTCAAAGAGCTGAGATTATAAGTGAAAATTTAACTTTTTCTGAAAAATCAGATTTATTTTATAGAATAAGAAGACTTATTGATGAAAAACAAATGGGTGAACTATTTAAAGTAATGTTAATAAAAAAGAAAAAAAATAAATTTAAAACAGGGTTTGAAATTGATTAGATCAAAAAAATTAGCAAAAATAAAAGACCTAAAACATTGCTTTTTTAATAGTGTTGGTGGTCACTCTAAAAATATTTACAAAAGTTTAAATTGTGGCCCAGGCTCAAAAGATAATAAGAAAAATATCAAAAAAAACTTACAAATAGTTAAAAAAAAAATTAGTAAAAAAGCACAAAATATTTTTTTAGTTCATCAGATACATAGCAATAAGTTTGTTTTCATTGACAAGGCATATAACAACAAAGAGAAACCTAAGGTTGATGCTATAATTACTAATAAAAAAAATTTTCCTATAGGCGTTCTTACTGCTGATTGTGCCCCAATACTAATTTATGAAGATAAAATGAAGATGATAGCAGCAATTCATGCTGGATGGAAAGGAGCATTTAAAGGCATTATTGCTAAAGTAATCAAGTTCATGATCAAAAAAGGGTGTAAATTAGAAAATATCACAGCTGCTATCGGTCCATCTATTTCTCAAAAAAATTATGAAGTTAAACAAGATTTTAAAAGAAAGTTTATTAAAAAAGATAAAAAAAATTATATATTTTTTAAGAATAAAAAAAATAGATTATACTTTGATTTAACTAAGTATATATATGCATCACTTAAAACCATTAAGATTAAAAATATAGATATTTTAAGAATTGATACTTTTGATAAAACAAATAAATTTTTTAGTGCAAGAAGAGCTTTAAGATTAAATCATGATGATTATGGTAGAAATATATCAATAATTATGCTTAATTAGGTTTTTAATGAAATTATTATCCGGTAACAGTAATAAGCCTCTTAGTAAAAATATTGCAAAATATTTAAAATCTAAATTGGTGAATTCTAGTATCAGAAACTTTTCTGATGGAGAAATTTATGTTGAGATTAATGAAAATATAAGAGGAAACAGTATTTTTATTATTCAGTCAATTTCATCGCCTGCTAATGATAATCTAATGGAGCTTTTACTTTGCATAGATGCATTAAAAAGATCTTCTGCGAAAAATATTACAGCCGTCATTCCGTACTTTGGATATGCAAGACAAGATAGAAAGGTTGTTCCAAGAACTTCTATTTCAGCAAAACTTGTATCAAATCTAATTACTAAAGCAGGTGCAGACAGAGTGGTAACAGTTGATTTACATGCTGGTCAAATTCAAGGTTTTTTTGACATTCCTGTTGATAACTTATTTGCAACTCCAATTTTTGCAAGACACGTAAAGAAAAAAATAAAAAATAAAAATATTATTTGTGTTGCACCAGACGTAGGTGGAACTGAAAGAGCTAGATCGTTGGGAAAACTACTTAATGTAGGACTTGCAATTGTTGATAAGAGAAGACCAAAACCAGGTCAATCACAAGTAATGAACGTGATAGGAGATGTTAAAGGAAAAACTTGTATTATTGTTGATGATATTATTGATTCAGGTGGGACAATAGTGAACGCAGCAAAAGCGTTAAAAGATAGAGGTGCGAGAGAAGTTTATGTTTACATCACACATGGAGTATTAAGTGGTGAGGCTGTAAAAAAAATTAAAAATTCTGTAATCAAAAATCTTGTTATTACCGATACAATTGACAACAATAATAAAATTAAGGGTGCTAAAAACATTGAGGTTCTGCCAATTTCTGGCTTAATGGGAGAAGCAATAAAAAGAATATCTAATTCAACATCTGTTTCAGATTTATTTAAATAATTACCTTGAGTTATTAAAGAACTTGGGCTAAAAACCCATGATTTTATGATTTCATTAGACGCAAACATTAGAAACACAAAAACTAAGGGTGAGCTTAGTGCGCTTAGAAATAATGGTAGTGTACCAGCTGTAATCTATGGTGGTGAAGCACAAAATGAAACAGTTTCAATTTCAAAAAAATTATTAAAATCTCTAATTGAAAAAGAAAATTTTCTATCCAATATAGTTACTTTAAATGTCGATGGAAAACCTCAAAACGTTCTTCCAAGAGAAATTAAATACCACATCATTTCAGACGAACCTATTCATGTAGACTTTTTAAGAGTAGTTCCAGGTGTAAAAATAAGAATTGAAGTGCCAGTTCAATTTATTAACCATGAAAAATCTCCAGGCTTGAAGAGAGGTGGAGTTTTGAACATCGTTAGAAGAAAAGTAGAATTGAGATGCCCAAGTGAAAAAATTCCTGAAAACTTAGTAATTGATCTTGATGGCGTTGAGATCGGTGAAAGTTTCAAAATATCATCTATTAATTTAGAAACAGATGTAACCCCAACAATTAAAGGAAGGGACTTTGTTATAGCAACATTAGCCGCGCCTACTGTAATGAAGGAACCTGAAAAACCAGCTGAAGCAGAAGCTGCAGAAGGAGAAGCTGGAGCAGAAGCAGCAGCAGAAGGTGATAAACCAGCAGC
>JGI11772J19994_1000250_pt1 | contig 11875 bp, 27 predicted proteins | sample Etolagsurwater0m_FD_19994 | JGI IMG/M metagenome (IMG submission 19994) | reverse complement strand
TTCTAAACTGTCTGCTTCAATGTCAAAGACAATGCTTTTCATAGCTCAATCTCATCTTGTTCTTCTACTTCCATAGCTATTTCACTGAGCCTACCACTATCCTTGTCGTAAAACAAGTGCGTGGCTAGACCTACATCACCAGTGTATCTAGATTTAAGTACACGGACTCGTGTGGTGCTGGCCTCCACCGGATCTTCTGATTGCTGATTACGCTCCAAAGATATCACGCAGTCTGACAACTGAGCGATACTTTGTGAACCGCGTAGGTGATTCAGTCCTGTCTCAATACCATTCTCGTGACCACGATTACCATCAATCCTACGGAGGTGTGATACAAGTATCAGTCCTACGCCTGTCTCTTCAACCAGCGTTCTAAAGTTGTGCATAATTGAATCGATGTTACGGCGCTCGTCACCGTCCGTTGTCATAGACAGTAGCATATGCAAGTGGTCAAATACTATCCACTTACACTCAAGGCCCATTGCCATAAAGCGTAGTTTAGAAAACACGCTATCAACATCATTCATCCCAAGGTGGGCATGAACAAAGACACGGTTTTTATTTTCGCCATCGTAAAGTACATTGAAGAAATTATCTATCTCTTCTTCACTGAACTCAGCCCGAACACTGTCAATGTGTAGACGGGCATTAGCCTCAATAGATAGAATACCGTCAACAGTTCTACGCCAATCCTCTTCAAGAGCAATGACGCCTACCTTGTCATTGGTATTAGTAATGAGCCAGTGTTCAAGTTCACGAGTAACACTAGACTTACCTAAGCCTGTACCGCCCGTCAAAGTAATCAACTCGCCTTGCCGTAGGCCATCCAGCTTTTCATTAAGCCCACTCCAAGGATACGGAATAGATTCTTTGCGCTCACGCTTCTTATAGTTCTCACGCTCTTCACTGACGTTTAGAATTCCAGACGGCGTATAAAGCTTTGAAGCCCACCACGCAGTGACGTAAGCTTTGTGGTGACCCAGCTTAAGCATCTCGTTAGGGTCTTTGAAGTCTGCCGGTAGATTAAGAATTTTAGCTTTTCCCGGCTTGATAATACGCGCAACCTTTTTTGCGGCTTCTCTTCCGGGCTTGTCGTTGTCGAAAGAAATAACCACCGTATCAAACGATTCAAGGAATTCAAGATTTTCTTGGACATCCCGTGCCGCGCCCTGCGCTCCATTCTTAACAGATACAACCGGCCATTTACTCCCCAAAAGTTCGTATGCCGCCATAGCATCACATTCACCTTCAGTGATCGTAATGTATTTGCCACCCGCCTGCGCCACTTGCTGACCAAAAAGGCCAGTTCCCTTGGGTGAGCCTGACCAAGTAAATGTTTTATCTGCATTGCGAACCTTCGTAGCAACTTCTTCATTGTTAATATATGCGGGGTAATGATGCTGAATAATATTACCCTGCTCGTCTTTGACTGAACGAACACCAAATTTCTTTGCAGTTTCAAGAGAGATGGATCTGTCGGTGAGTGCGTGATAAACGCTATTGGTGAAGGGAGTATTATCATTGGATCTTTTAAAGCTATTGAAGTCTGCCACGTTGCCTCCCATTGCAGATTCGTAGTCTTTGAAAAAGGTTCCACAACTAAAACATTTTGCAGAACCGTTTGAATTTACGGAGACAGGATCACTGCCTCCGCAACTTGGACAAGGTTTTTGATAGGCCACAAAGTCGCCCATACTTATTCCTCCGTTTCATTGTCCTTTACAATCGCATCATCAACAAGAAGCTCCTGCATTTTTTGATGCAGTGCAACTGCCGCCGCTTGATTGATAGTCATGTTTGTTTCAAGTTCTTCAATTCTTTTTTGAACATCAGCGATCAGCATGAATGTTGCCTGACCTTCTGGAGAAATCTTTTCGACATCGTAGACTTTATCTTCGTGTGTGTATCTCCACATTAAAGTTCATCTCCGTCTTCACCATCAACAATATCAAACTCTGCACCATCAGGGCTGGCGTACTCTACCAACTCAAGAACTTGCATCGCCTGAAAGTCCAAGCCTTTGTACACAGTACCATTCCAAGTGGACTCCCACTCCTTGTACTGAACCTTAACCTTACTGCCGTTGCCGACACTAACATTCAAAGGTTGTTTGTTCTGATCCAACAGCTTTGGTGCTGGTCGGATCATGCCGTTGGGGCCGTTTACTTTACGCTTGATAAGAAGTGCTGGGCCTTCTTCCATGTCCTTAACAGTGAAGCCACGCGATCTAAAATCATTTGCAACCTCATCGGATACCACAAGATTCACAGTATACACCGGAGTGTAAGTTGTGTTTGGAGTGGTGACGGACGCCCAATATGCAACACCTTCAACAAGAGCCATAGTTAAATCTCCTACGATTTATTAAACAAAAAAGTAATATAGTGCGGAATGCACTTGTACACATAATCAGTTGTCAATTGTTCATGCTCTTTGCGAGCTTGAATATTAATCCAACTAATCATATTCTTCATTGCTTGGGGTGAGGGCAAGCCTGTACCCAAACTCATAACAAACGCCTTACACAAAGCATCTTCAATATTAAATGGTTCTTCCTCCACAGTTCCCCCTAATCATAATTGCCAGTAAGCACGGTCATTTTTACTAAGTCCAACAACAGATTAAATTTTTCCATGTCTATATCTGAAACAACTTTTAAGTCTTCTCCAGTATCAACAATTAAAATAAATGGATATCGAATCTCTTCATCATTAGATTGATCTTGAAGTTTTGTAAGACCTTCTAAGACTTTATCATTAAGAGACTTTGATTTATCTTTGTTAAAGTTACCTTGTATAATCTTCAACGATTACCTCCAGATCCTTGAATCACTCCACGGTCAGCACGACTCTGAAGTTTAGCGAGATTATACGCGGCTACTTCAGACAAGTCAACCCCGTGATCTTTCAGGATCATGGCAAGATTCCACAATACATCCCCGGCTTCTGAAATTACATCTTGACGTTCCACTTTGCGGTCATCTCCCCGCAACATTGGCTTGATAAAAAGGTCAGATAATTCAGCCGCCTCCACCATCAGGGATGCAATGGGGTAAAATTTATCTTTGTACAGCGCAGTTGATGATGCTTGCTCTTGATATTGATCGAAGTTCATGTTAGACTCCACCGACTATTTGAGAAAGTAAGCCGCCAAGTAACATGACAGCCGCGATAGTATTGATTACAATGATTGCACGATCCCTCCACATAAATCCAACGACAGCCCATAGCGCAGTACCAGCGAAACTTAAAAGCATATCATATATTTGTAGCTCCGGTAGACCTGTACTACGAAAAGAAATGGCGGCGATTAGCCATACACTAGCCACCCATTTTAAATACCAATCTAATGTTCCCTTGGGAGTAGCACTCTTTTGAATACGAGAACTGTATTCAATTTCTTCAGGCGTATACTCCCGCCCATCTATTTTGTTGGTAATATTCTTGTTCATCTGTAAAAAGCTCCTTACCTTTGTGAGTAAATAAATATGTTGGATCAACAGCAAAACAAACACGACCTATATCAGAGCGGTCTGCATCAAAAGCACACTTCTCAAACAGTGTGTATTTATGACCATCCCACGGTTGCGCGTGGGTGTGCATCGCACAGGCAGACTGTAGCATCCAACGCTCTGCCGTGCATAAATCAATTAAGTGTTTCACAGACTCAATATACTCTGCCGCCCGTTGTCCGTGCAACGGATCTTTACCTTCATTTTCTCTACAAGAATCATGGAGATACGCAAAGTACTTAAAAAGTTTTGGATTAAGTTTGAAGTACTCTGAAAGTTCTAAGCCTGCCGCCATCACGTTAGCATAATGTTTTCGGCCATGAATATCAGAGTAATAAAATTCGTTATCTTGTTTAAGACGTTCAAGAAGTTTTCTCACTGTTGTAGTTCCTCAATTAACCAATCAAGATACTGTCGTGCCTTTCGTAAATCTTCAATACCATTTTTGTAAGTAAATCTGTGAAGATATTTGTGGACATTTCCTGTACAATATGATGCAAAGCCCACCCCTAATTGTTGCTTAATATAATCAATGGCTTCAATCCCACCTTTATTGTAGTGTTCTGGTTTTGTTACGGGGTCGATGTGCCTATCCTCTGGATGGTACAGTTTACCTACTGCTGTCTTCGACACCTTGTTCCACTCTTCTGGCCTTGCTTCGTCAATGCTCATTAGTACCTCACAATTTTTACATCGGCTTCGGTTTCAATAACAACACGCGCACCACATGATAGTAACGGCTTGCCGTTGCCGCTATATTTTATTATACTACTGCCAAGTATTTCGACTTCGTGACAGTAAGTATTACTGCGTCCTGCTTTAATTGTAATTACAGGCTCGTCCGTACCATGTTTTTTATTGGCACGAATTTTATGCTGATTAACGTGAATATATTTTTTCATTTTATATAATCTCCTATCATAAAACCAATACTAAAAAAAACAATTATAGCTAATGCATACCAGTACTCAGGCATCGTAGCAATAAAATGTTTTACGCGCTCTTTGTCCATCGCATGGGCCTCCCCTTTTGTAACCAATCAAAAAACTTGAACTCATAATATTTATTGTAGGCCGTCACAGTGTTGGGATCTTTGAACTCATCTGGCATACACTGTGGCGGGTCAGTGCGCGGAGATATATTTTGGAGTACAACACCGTGAAACATCTCATCTAAGGCCACAGGAAGCGTTTCTAGAGCTTTCCCGTGATCCCTAATAGTCTTGTGTACCTTCCCGTAACGTCGCTCATACTCGCGCCCAAGAGCCATCAGGTGCTGGTGTGTCCATCGGTAGTGCCTAGGGTTAGACCGCACCCAGACAGCACTAGGGTGATTCTTGTGGGTGGCCTTGTACGCTACCTGATCCCCGTCTAGCTCAACGTGGGCAGTACTGAGTAGCTGTGCTGTTTCTAGGATCATTTTGACAACGTGTTGGTCACACATATTTTCAGCGGCCCTGCGTGGACAGTCATCAAGATAAAAGATATTCATATATTTATAAACTCCCTATTTATAATAGTTGCGATATGCACATAGCCCCCCGTTTGATACTGATAGACACTAGCTAGTGCATCAACCGCCTTTAAAAGTAAGCGACTACAATCAGGGGCATCATCCACTAACATAAATTTTATTTCATGTAAAAGTTCACTGCTCTGTTCGTCGCCCTTGTAAATTCTTATAATTGCATCACAAGCAAAATCATTTAATTCTTTAGTCTCCATGGTCACTCCAATGATAGTCAGCTTCATTTATATAATCACAAACAAGATCAAACATATAATCCATGTTGACCCAGCTAGTGATGTCAACTCCGTGCGATTTAACTGAAACAATTTCAACTAATTTCTCCTCATCACCATGATTTACAAATTCTATTTGAACATCTGTTGTCATCCAATCACAATCAAGCTCTGCTTCCATGACTTGATTGCCATACATACTAGCCGTCCCCATGAAACACCTCCTGATATTCAACCATATATTCTAATATTCTAATGGCCTGTCTAGTCGCTGACTCTTTACCCTCAAAATAGTTTGCAAGGGTAGAGTTTTCGCCATACATCTTTGCGTATCTGCGCCGTGCTTTTATTGAATCCGCACAGTTATTTCTAAGATGACCGCGCCAATGATTAGCCAACTCAATACTATTTAAGATACTCATTCCCAAACCCTCCGTGGGTAAATAAAGATATCAGTAATAACATTTTCAGACTTGAGCTTGTCTGCATCGGCCCTTGCCATACTCTCTGTTTTGTAGAGATCAAGTGACCTTTCATTTGCAACCGTATCAAAATACTCTACAACCCAAACAATTAATCCTTCATCGCCCATAATAATCTCCTAAAATAAATACAACGCATATGTACTACACTTCTTTAGCTCACCGTTCAACCCAATATAGATTGGCAACGAGCTATCCATATTAATCTTCATTTCTTTTTTATTCTTAGCCACCAGATACTCAATACCTTCATCGGCTTTGAAATCTTTTAGTCTTTTAACGTGTCGCCAAATAACCATACCGCCGCTGTTGTTTTCGTAGGGGGTTACATAGTACATATTACTTTCCTCTGTGGTTGTTGATCCATTCTTCAACGGTGTCACCAGACTTGGCGGCATCGTCCCAGAATTTATTTAAGTCTTGCATAGACCATTCGCTTTGTTCTTTATGCAAGCAATCAAGAATAAAAGAACAATAGTCCTCGTCATTCATCGCTGACCTGACTAGCCTATGAGTATTAATCATTTTTTCTTGTCGCTGTTTCATTGTATCGCCAAACAAAAAAGCGCCCCGAAGGGCGCGTCAGTTTAGTAATATCCTTCACGAACTTTGTTTAGGATATTAAAGATCTCTGATTCAGTGAAGTGAAGTTCTCTTAACGATTCAGCCAGACCACTGTAATCAGGATTAGGCTTGATATAAATATAAAGCTGAACAAGAGATTCGATATCAACATTATCAGGCCGCGATACGGAATACATCGGAATTACATACCTTCCGAACGACTTCTGAACGCTTCTGATTAACCGAAGCAATGTTGAGTTGAGACTTCTTGGTAGGTGCTGGAGCATGAGTAGACCAATCCGTTAGTGTATTGTAAACAGCCCATTGAGTCTTGCCCATCTTCTGAGAGTACTGACTCCAAGCCTTGGCAAGATATGTCANCGCACTATTCANTCNAGGGAGCTTGTCAAATACTGCTGACCAAGATACACCACTCTCGTGAACTGCGGCNTGAACCANATCAAGACAGCCAGCGGCCTCTGCAAAAGTATACATAGCCTGCTTCTCAGTAACCGGAGTTTTGTACATAGTCTGCCACAACTCACGTTCTTTTTCAAACACCTCAAGAGATTTGACAATAGCGCGAGAGGCTTGCTTGATATCTAAGTTCTTGGTGTGTCGAGCCTTGAATAAACCAGCTTCACCAGTAATAAATACTTGACCATTGAAGCAAGCAGATTGATGAGCGCCTGCTGACATAATAAAAGCAAACGTACTGTTGAGGGAAGTCACGCCCAGTAAAGTAAGCGTGGCATTGTCGCCATCAGGAGTAAGATAGTTATGCTCTGGCAAACGATACTTTACAAATGTCGCCGCACCGTTGTGACTGCACTCAATCTTTTCAACGATGCCGTCAGTCTTTAAACCACTACGCATAATGATTGCACGTTGAGCGTCAATCAATTCACGGGGTGCAACAGGCTTATAGTTTTTACCATGAACACCAAGCTCGTCCATAGTATCTGTGCGAACAACAGCAACTTTTGATGACTCGTACCACTGGTCGGTGTCATCATTGAAGTAAAGCATTGGACGGGTTGCAACAGGAAAGTCAGCAACACCGTAACCTTTACCAGCAAAAGGATCTGCTGGACGATGAGTACCAAAGATAGAAATTACTTCTGACATAATATGTCTCCAGTTAGTTAAAGGTTTACCGCATCTTGAAGATAGCTGTAATGTACTTGGGATACATGAAAGCCATCCTCAAATCTTTTAGACTTAGTAGCAAGACTATCGCACCAAGTATTCCATAACTTTTCTGTACCAATGTCGTGACATATAGAAATATAATTCATAACACGACGATTCTTTATAGCTTTTGACTTTAAAGACTTAGATAATTTTAAATCTTTCATCGGGATATTGTACATTCGGATGTTGTGGATGTCAATACAACCAACAAGCCCCGCAGTTAGTTGGCAGACAAAGCCAGCTTTTGCCATACCTAACCCATCAATTTGCAAGAATATATTCATCAATGATAGCGCCCTGTCATCATCAGATTTATTTGAGTTAAGCACTGCAAGATACTGAGAATAAATAAATTCTTTGCGGGACATGAGTGACCTATATGTTTTTGCTTTGTTACCCCAAATAAATCTAGAGTCGATGCCATTTAGTTTTACATCTTTTAGCTGGTCGCCAACCGCAAACCACGGCTGTTGTATACTCAATACAACCATCAACACAACATCGGCAAGGTTGTCGCTTGACAATCTAGAATAATCTTGCACGGCCTTGGCATGAATATTATACATTCGCTGTCTCCGTCACGGTGGGGGGCTTCTTAAGTCTTTAAAACCCTTTACCCTGTAAAGGGGTTTTAAAGACGTAGAAGCCCACGCTAAACTAATTCTTTAACTTCAGGGGTGAGATCCCAAGTGAGATCCCAATAATTATTTTCTTGTATTTCGTATTTCAGGGCCTGAAACATTTTTAATTCTAGTTTATCTTGGACTGTCTCAGCAAATTTATTTAAGTGGGATATTCGCCGCTCAATCCATTCACAATTCCAACTACTAAGATATTGATAATCTTCATTACCATACCGCAAACAAAACTCAGTTCGATTATCAAATCTATTAGGCACAACAAATACATCATAAGAATCAACAGGCCCAATAACACTACAAATATAATTTTCTTGCGGGTGACCACATTCATTATTCCAAAGCATAATATTCTCCAAATAAAAAAGGGGGCCGAAGCCCCCGAAGTTCCCCCACGGATTAACGAAGTTTCAACAAGCACATATCACCCTGCTCGTTGATCTTGTAAAAACTATATCGCCCTCTAAGATAAGTTACAGCCGCTTGCTGAGTCTTGGCTTGATCTGCTTTTGGAACAACAAACCATTCCATTGCTTGCATCTTTTCAAAGCGATCTCTCCAACCAGACTGCCGACCACGAAAGTTTAGTGGTTGTGGAGCAGTGCCGTTATTGACAACGTGATAAGTTACACCAAAAGCTGAGTTAGTTTCTGAGTCTAGAAAACGCATAATGTATCTCCAAGTAAAGTTTTTGGGTGAATGGTTGACTTGTAAACTATATGCACACCTTGTGGTGTCGAGTTTACCATTTTTAAGCATAGCGCCAACCAAACTATGCCCACCCAAGACGGGCTAAACTGATTTATCTTTGTGCTTCTGGCCTCTAACTTTCTTTGAGGCTTTCTTGCGGTCTTTAAATACTTTAGCTTTGTTGAACTTGTTAGCGTTCTTTGCTACAAAATTATCTTTCATATTAAAGACCTCAAAAAAACCCCGCCGAAGCGGGGCTATAAAGATTACTTACGGATAGTAATCAATTGCTTGAACTGAGCAGGGACTCGCTTGGCTTTGAAAAACTTTTGAGCCTCGCCATGAGTCATTTGAATATCCTGCTCGTTATAAAACTTGTACAGAATAGCCTTGAACATACGAGTCGCCATGTATGTTTTTGTCTTGTCACCTTTGGTGTGCAACTGAGCAAAGTGATATGCAACACCGTTAAACTGACGGTATGAAGCAGGCTTGTTGGGGTCGAGCGTTGAGTAATCAAATTGAGACATAAGCACCTCCAAGTGCAATGAAGTTTGGGTGAGTGAGAGCCGACTCAGCGACTCTCTAAGGGCTTCTACGTCTTTAAAACCCTCACTTCGTGAGGGGGTTTTAAAGACTAGAATCCCTAAGACCTCGACGGGCCGTAAATATCAAATGCGAATCGGGCATCGCCCAGCAATATAAATTTATATGTTTCAAAGTCATCCAAAAGAGTTATCTCAATTGGATCTTCGTGCAATATCTCTTTGTTTTTCTTCAAAGTTTCCACCATTTTATTTATGGCATCCACAACAATTTTTTCTTGTTCCAATGTAATCATACAAAACTCCTTTAGAGTTTAGGATTTATAAATAAAAAACCCCAGCAAAGCTGGGGTCTTTGAAGACTTTGAAGAACTCTTAAGAGTTCTTCAGAAGCATTTGAACAGCGGCAGTCAAGTCTGCGACTTGCTTCTTCAGAGCTTCTAGCTCTGAAGTCTCAGGAGAAGCCTTCGGCTTCGATGAAGCCTTCGTAGAAGGCTTTGAAGACTTCTTTGAAGTCTTGGGAGAAGCCTTCGTAGAAGGCTTTGAAGACTCCTTTGGAGTCTCTTTGGTGGTCAGCATCTCCGTAAAGTTCTTAGGAACTTTACGGCACTTGAAGAATTTTTGGATCTCGCCGTGAGTAATTTTCTTGCCAGATTCCTCTTGGAATCTGTACAGCACCGCAGTGTACTTCTTGGTCAGCATCCACGAATCCTCTGGATTCGTAAGCTTCGCAAAGCGATTTGCAATCGCTGAGATTTGTGGGCCGGTAGCCTCTTTAGAGGCTGGGATTTTGCTGAAGTCTGGCTTCGCCATAGTCAATTCTCCGAATTGTAAGTTTGTGTTGCCCCAAGCCTTCGGCTTGAAGCGGCTTCGGAGGGCCTTTAAGTACTTCATAAACTTTAAAACCCTCACTACGTGAGGGGGTTTTAAAGTTTTGAAGTACTAAGCGATTGGCTGAGTCTAAAAATCCTAAAGGATTTTTCACAGGCGCGTATGAAATCTAAAAAAATCTTTGATTTTTATAGATTTTTTAAAAATCTTTAAAAATTCTTAAGAATTTTTAAAGATTTCTGAGTCTGGCAACCAGAGTCTCTAAAGATCTTAGAGATCTTTAGAGACTCTGGCAGTGGATTCTAGAATATTTTAAGACTTTAAAATATTCTAGGCTTCCTAGCCCTTCAAAGCTTTGAAGGGCTAGGCAGGTGACCACCCCCTACCCCACCTATATATACTCAATGTTATACATTTTCAAAGATTTTGAATGTCAACCAGTTTGTCGCCCCATTCCAAAGGCTTTAAAGGGGGCCTGTGACTATATGTACCCGGTGGGCTACATAATCTATTATATACCTGAAAACCAATTTTGTCAAGACTTCTGCCAACTATTACCATACAACAGTGTAATAACTACTTGACAGATCTTTATATCAGGTATATAATATATAGTTATGAATAAAGAATTAACTACAAAACAACAATCGTTCTTGGATCACCTTGTATCTTGCAATGGTGATACAAAACGTGCGGCAGAATTAGCGGGGTATGCTGAAGGCTCATATACATCCGTAGTTAAAGCACTTAAAACAGAGATAATTGAACTAGCCGAGAATATATTAGCCCAGAATGCCCCCAAAGCCTCTCTGAAGCTCGTTGAGGTTATGGATAGTACTGACCCCATACCTCAAGCTAACGTCCGTCTACAGGCCGCTCAGACGCTCCTAGACCGTGTTGGGATAGCTAAGACAGACAAACTAGATGTAAACTTGCAAAACTCTAATGGCCTCTTTATACTACCAGCAAAACAAGAAGTAGTTATAGAGGGTCAATATGAAGAGGCGTAGTAGTAGCACTATTCCATTTGGCTATAAGCTGATGGAAGATGGTGAACATCTAGAAGAAGTTGAGGTCGAACTTAAAGCCCTCAATAAAATCGTACCGCTAGTAAAAAATAATGTTTTATCTTTACGTGAAGCGGCTACTTGGTTAGAGTATGATACAAATAGAACTATATCTCATACTGGTTTAAAAAAGATTGTAGACCGCTATGAATGATTGGGAGACTAACCCTGATGCGTATATGCGAGACGACAACGGGGATTTTATACTCAAAAAGGATGGAACACCTCGTAAGAAAACTGGCAGACCAAAAGGTTCGACAGGTCGAGGCTACAACTACCACTCCAAAACCAAGGCACAGATTGATGCAAGGAAAGTTGTACGAAAGAAAGAAAAACGGTTAGCGCAGGCTCGCACCAAACTTGAAAACTATAAACGGTCACTCGACACCTCTAAAAAAACTTTAAACAAAATAGAGGGAAAAGAGGCAAAAGCCGAAGGAAGAATAACAACAGAAACGGATGATTTGCCCAAGGCGTTGAGGGCTGTCGCAGAAGAGAATGTCATCTTTAGGCCCAATGATGGCCCACAAACTGACTTTCTTGCCGCTTCTGAGACTGATGTTTTGTATGGTGGTGCGGCTGGTGGAGGCAAGAGCTACGCAATGCTTGTT
>JGI11772J19994_1000246_pt1 | contig 11885 bp, 7 predicted proteins | sample Etolagsurwater0m_FD_19994 | JGI IMG/M metagenome (IMG submission 19994) | reverse complement strand
TGAGAAAGTAAGTTGCACCCGTGTAACATTGGCGGGGACAGTTAATCTGGTAGGATTGCCTACTGACCAAATACTATCTGTATCTATACTCACAGAACTCCATGCTAAAGGTAGCCCTCCGCTATTACCTGTTAAATCAATATCTAGGGTAGTCGCCCCAGCATTTAGGTGGGTAACAGCACATGTAACGGCATCAGTTACGCGATCATTCGCAGTTTGGCCTAGCAATAAACTTGAAACTTCGTTTAAGGTTACAACTCGCGTATTTCCACCAGACTCAACAGCGATATAATCAGCACCCGTTAAGGTATATGCACCTTGAGTCCCTTGATGTACAGTAAAAGAAGACGCACTCATAATGGTATAAGCCCCGTAATTGGTTCAAATAAAATTTCAGGATCAAGATAAGCTAAACGATTAGTAGAACCTACCATGTTATAGTTAGCAGGAGTCACAATAGCCGGTGTACTATTAGCATGTAATTTATCAATCACAGCGCGTATCTGAGTACGGGAAGTCAATCTTTGATAACCTTGAAGCATACAAGCAATGACTCCTGCGGCATAAGGTGAGGCGAAACTTGTACCCGACCACACCAGATAACCCCCGTAATACTTCATATATACACTCTGTCCGGGCGCATAAACATCCATAAGATCGCCAACCCCTGTAGCAAAAGCATCGAACAGCATAGGGTTATCTGCCGCACTCGAAGCACCTATAACTAAGTTATCAGGATCGGCATGACCAGGGTAAGGTAAACTATTATTAGAAGCGTTATGGTTTTCCCGCCAATTACCTGCGGCTATACAACATATAATACCTGCATCATTTAGCGCCTCAAACCCTGCCTGTATGCCTGCATTTGGTGTACCAGAAGCGGATAGGTTAAATACGGCAGGTCGATTTGTAGCAGATCGACTATTATAATGAGCCAACGTTTGGTTAATAGCATTGATGACTAGCTCATCTAAAGCAGTTCTATCACTAGGGTCATGCGTACAGTCCCAAATTAATGCTTTTCTGGCTAAACCTATCGTGTTACCCGCAGCGCAAGATGCTACCGATGTTCCGTGTTTGGATAGGAAAGTAGGAGACCACCCGTCTGTACCGGGTACGACCCCTACACGCCCATTAAACTCATCTGGATCATCATATACACCTGAATCACATATATATATATCTACCCCTTCGCCATCCCTACGAGACTCAAAGTTAGTAGTAATATTCTTAATAGGATGGTTTACACCAAATGGGTTTCTACGTCTAACTAAACGTGCTAAACCCCAAGCCCCTTGTTGTAAATCAACCGTATTCGCATCAACAATAATAGGAGAATTAACATAGGATAAATGCAATTTCCCGCAAGGGTCTATACTGGATATATAAGGTAAAGCAGCCAAAGGGAAATTATCTAACTCATGGGTAGTTATAAGGAACAATTTTGGAATATTTTCATATTCTTTAAAGCCAATAGACTTAGTATTAAGCTCCTTAATGAAGTCCTGTCTGTGCGTTTTATCTGTGAGTTTTACATAGATCATATATCTATCTGCTCCAATACCCGCATACTAAAATGATTCCCTGTATTAGTAAAAATGGCTAAAGCCCTATTGTTTATGTTATCTACTGTTACCTCAAAATAGTCACCTTCTTGTACGGAGAGTACAGGACTAACGAGTAACGTACTTAAACCAGAACAGCGAGAGGAAACAACCCCTTTCGTGTATTCACCGTTTTTTGTAATAGAAAACAGATAATCGAATGCGCCACCTGATATAGCCAAACAAGCAGTAAGTTGAACCTTTGTAGCCCCTCTAGGGACATTTAATCTTTTTGCTGCAACACCAGACCAGCAATTAGCTGTATCTGTTATAACTTTACCCCATTGCAAAGGAATGCACGTTATAATCCCGTATGCAAAATAAGAAACAGAGGCATCCGTAGGATGTTCATTCGCTCGTTGTAGATTTAAAGATGCACCTTTAAAACCTTCAGAGGGTTGGACTATTTTAGTTTGACCATTAAGTAGCTTGTTCACGTCTGATAATGTCGCCACACATTCGCCAGAACCATCAGCGTACTCAACAGGTAGAATATCACTAAGGCTTGGTGAGAATACAGGCTGCGCCTGCCTAATAGTAGTTAAAGCCTTGTTTGTCATAGAATTTTAAACCCATCTGTACCAGTTATTTGCATATCTCCTGCTAATAACCAAGCTTGTGTTACAGTTAGTTCGTCCAGTTGTGATCTACCTAAACGGGAACCAAATGGAGCAATTCGCCACGAACCATTTTTGTTAATGGGGTAGTAAGTAGTACCGTTTATAGTTAATTCTATCTGTGCAGTACTGTCATTAAGTAAGCCGAACAAGTCAGTATTGTCATCCCCTGTTACAAGGTCAGGGAATATAATCTCGAATACATCGAGCGTCCCACCACCGGATTCCACACTAGATGCTAAGTCTGGGAGCGCGTTCGTAATATGCGCACTTGTCCATGCAGACCATTCGCTCGCGTCTGCGCCATTCTTACCTCGAACGCGCCATCTGAAATCAGTATGAGCAGGCCATGTTAAAGCCATTTGAGATTGTGATAGGTTAGTAAACGATGTCACCACATTGGTAATCAGATTTTCTACTTCCACGTCCCATAAATCAGGTGCTACTTCTCCCCCACCTCCTCCTGTAAGAGAAGCAGTTAAACTACTTACAGTACCCGTATCTATAGCTACAGTGAGAGAAAGATCAACACTACCTTCTAAAGAGACAGTTATTGCTTCAGCAACACCTGTATCGCTCGTATTTATTAATGTGGCAGTAACAGGAGTGTTATCTGCAAGGCTCTGGAAACTTTGCCAGCCTGTCCATGCACTTGTTTTACCTGCATCAGCACCTTGTACCCGCCACTCATAATCTGTGGATTGGTTTAAACCAGTTAAGGTATAAAAGGTATCCGTAATTCCATTGACCGCCGTAGCACCTTGACCTACAACACGCCATTCCAGATTGTAGGTTGAAGGTGTTAAGGGCGTAGCAACATGTACTTCACGGATTGCCGTAGCTGTATTACCTGCGGCATCTGTTACTTGATACTGTATTTGATAAATACCTTGGGTATTATTATCAACAGTACCCGAAGTACTAATAGAACCTGTTAAGTCGCCATCGGTATCATCTGTAGCTGTTGCACCAAGTTCTGTATACGTATCACCTATCGGTAAAAGATAAGGATTAGCGCCTGTTATAGTAATAACCGGATCAGTAGTATCCGTAACAACCTGAGCCGTTAATGTACCTGCCGTACTGGTATCCGTGGCGGCTGTTAAAGAAACAAATTGATCCGTTGCAGCAGACGTAGTAAAAGTAGTCCATGCTGACCACGCAGACCATGATAATGCACCACTTGTATCATCTACTTGACGTACACGCCATTGATGTTCTTGACTACCTGCTAAACCAGTAACAGCATACTCGGTAGGACTAATGCCCGTATACCGAGTTACGCTGCCGCCTGTTTCTTTTATCTCAACGTGATACGTATAGGCCATCTATCAATCCCAGTTAAGCAACGCGCCACTCGATGTGATGCTTTGAGTTTGAAGATTGGTAGGTATGCTAACGGTTTGTTGAGCAGGTGCACTTGTAGGAGCAGCATCACCATTTGTACCAATAGCCAAAATATTAAATAACATTTTCGATTGGTTCTGACCGTATTTAATAGCTGCAGGGTAGCCAGTTGCAGGCTGAGAGCCGTTGGTTATGGCTTCAAAGTTCCAAGTCCCCGGTTCATTTGAAATCAAGTCACTTGCATGTTGCCAAAAACGACCATAAACGTTATTACCTGAAATCCTACCTCTGAATCCAGTGTGATTAGCGAGATTGACATCGGGCGGTATCGTATCAGTAGTTGTTGTTGTATAGGTTCCCCACTTGTTTCGAGTAACCACACCTCCTAGGCTTTGATACAAAATAGCCCAAGACGGAGTAAAGCCTATAGAAAGTGAAGGCCGAAACGACATACCAATTGAAACTTGACTATCTACGCTTGATGCTGCGATTTGCTGTAACATCAATATTTCACAATCAGCAACAGGAGCAATGTCATTGAATGCTACTTGTGCGTGATTACCGCTATTCACACTACTCTGGAAAAACTTACTACCGCCTATATCTACTACAGATAAGGCAGCAGCACCATTAAGATACAAGGTGTAGTCGTAACCTAACGTTTCAATGTCGGTAGTAACTGCAAAATCTTCCGCATTAAGCCAGTACTGAGCCATAATTAGCTACCTGTATAGAATGTGCCTGCATTAATATTTAAGTTATTGCCGTTAGTGGTTACTGAAATATCATGAGCAGTTAATGGAATAAGTGTACTATCTGCTCCTGCTACATCAGGCGCATAACATAAGATAGCTTTACTTAGTGTATTATCTCCTGCGCCACCATCTCCTGCAGAAGCAATCTGCAAAGCAGGTATAGCGGAATACTGAGTGTCTGTATTGTTATCTACAGTAGGTGCAGAAAGATCTGCATCAGTTAATACTATACGGGCGTAGTTTGTAAAATCTGCTTCGACACTTGATCCAGCTAAAATAGCAGATAGTGTTGCAAGATCTTGAAGCACCAAATCTGTTGCAGTAGTTTTAAGTAATACAACTATAATACCGCTAGTTGCAGGATCGTTTGCTACAACACGATCTACGTAAGAGTTAACGCGACCTTTTGCAACATTAAATGTAATATTTGCCATAGTAGTAGAGCCTCTGGTTTGTACTTAGTTTAGATACGTATCAACTTCATAGTATAAGTTAATTATTTTCTTTTTAAAGCTTTATATTTAGTCTTAAGTAACCCTATCATATTTTTTTCTTTATAGGCTTCTAAAAACTGTTGCCTTGGTGCTGCTTTATCAGGTAAAGCCAAATGAACCCATGAATTAAACTCAAGTATACACTGATCTACTTCTTTACTAAGTTTACTGCTTTTTATAAAGATAGCTAACTCGTATGGAGTTATACCTGTAGCTGTTATGTCTACAGCTAACCCTCGTAAGTGTGCAGAGTTACGTGCACCACCTAATATACGATTTAATTTTTTACTCCTAAAGCCGCTACTTATCTGTATATACACTTCCCTGTTATAGTAGTTACATAAACTATTACGTAAATGCTGTAAAAAGAAAGCTAACTTAATAATATTAGTTGTTTGTGTAGTATTAGGGCTATTATTTATATTGTGCTTGATAGCAGTACGGGAGTCAGTAAACTCCTTCTTTGTGAAATTTGTAGTTATTCGCATTTAGCTGATTCCATTAAGGGATAAATAAATATTTTACTCCACACTCATTTAAACCCCAACCGTACTCTCGGTAAGGGATAGAGCTTCTATGTTCGCAGAATGTACTAAATCTACTCATCTTATATTCCCCGCCTAGTATGCCTATTGGATTTGGGGCGTAAAATTCTGGCGCATCTTGTTTCTCTAGGTGCATAGATACACCTCCGTAAAAGGTGCAGCCTTGAAGCAATACTATCAGGAGTAATATTTTTTTCATTTATCTGACCATCTTGATATACGTTTCATGTTCGCTCGCACCAGAGGTCGGAAACAATACTCGACCCAAAACACGCTCATCATCGCTGCTTGTCCATGTTACTAAACCTTTGTCTAGGTACGTACAGACATTTTGCCCTATAGCTGATGCTCCATAGATTTTCACTTTAGATATTCCTGCCGTGCATACTAGACAAGCGTAATGTGTTGAGTCATAGGCGCTAACATCTATAGGGTAGAATAAATCTGCCATCTCAGAATCAGGTATTCCCCCTATAGGCATTACCTTTTGTATAACACCAAAATGCTTTATGTCATACGTGCCATCAGGTAAATCCAGTAAAATAATAGGCATATCCGCCGTATTGGAATCATCAATGCCTGCTGCAATACATACTCGGTATTGCGCCTCCCCTCGTCTAGCAGACGCAGTGGCTCCGGGTAAAGTATCTATAATAGATTGAGGTATAAGTCCTGCATGAATGCCTCTAAAGCTACCATAACCGCCATTCCTTGCATTAAACGCTAAGCCGCCAATAGTCTGACCTAGAACACCTGTTCCGTAGTCACTACTCCCTTTCATGCCTTGCATTTTTCCGTAACCAATTACACCTTGTCCTCCCCATCCTGTGCTTTGAGAATATATACCTGACTTATCTATTCCTACCGTAGATACAGCCAAACCTCTACCCTCATAGGTTCCGCTTCCTATGACAGCTCCGTAGGTGATGCCGCTTAAACTTACGTTACCTATTTTTATATTTTGTTCAACGCCATTGCCGCTATCCCAATATCCTTCAAGTGAATTGGTGATAGAGTTTATTACAACTCTTTCAACGGAACCGGAGGCAGTTTGCAATGTACTGCCTGTAATTGTGTTACCGCTTATCGTTCCACCTGTAATAGTAGGTGAAGAAATTGATGTATTGGCCTTAACGCTTGTTGCTTCAATCGTTCCTTTAATTTCAAGCGTTGTTCCGTTCCATGCCAGATAATTATTTGCGTCACCATTCAGGTAAAAGAAACCTTGGTTATCCATATAGGATTGCCATTGGCTTCCATCATAGTAACCCAAGTGAGTAGCTGTAATATTCAGTCCTTGTGTTGTTTCAGGAACTAATTGGTTCGGATAACCTAGTAATTCCTCTATAGTAGGTTCACTGCCATCTATAAGGTCTATCCTAGGTCTAGCATAAAATACTTCCGTACTAGCGTTTGCTGCTGAAAGATCTACCCCCATTTGAAGGGTAGTTGTACTAGCTTGAAATTTATAATCCCCTAAAGATACTCCTTTTGCTCCTGTAGATTTTTCATAAAAGGTCGTATTACCTGTGTAACTGTTGAGCGTGGTATCTTTAGAAAGTACAGTAGTTACCAGCAAACACCACTCATCTATAGGTAAACTGACCCCTTGTAGTGCACCGATCCATGTATGATTAGATGCTGTTTGGATATTTGTAACAGGAGTATTTATTCTAAGTCTAACTTGTCCGCTAGATACTGTTCTTTTAGCCCAGATACTTAGCCTATAAGATTTTGTATTATTTACATTAATAGTAGGTGTTAAAAACCCACCTAAAGAAGACGATCCTGTATAAACCGTTTTCCACAGTATTTCTTCTACATTATGTGGCCCATTACCTAGTACACGAGATTGATTAGAAGAGGAAGTAAGAAATACAAAGTCACCTATATCTCCTGTTTGTCCTGCTTCCCATATAGAAGAATCTATTAAGTTATTTAGTAACAATGTATCTGAAGGTTGACCATTTATATTACTACCCCATGTTGCGCCTACAGTTGCACCGTCTGCAATACCTGCAAGCTTTGATCCTTCAAGTGCATTAATAGTACCTATAGAAGTAGGTTTATCAGTTAAGTTACCATAACCGTTACCGCTTGTTATGGTGATTCCGCCTTTAAAAGTAGCTGAACCATCTGAATATACGGCAAACTTCGTATCACCACTTTGCACTACACTCATTAAAGCGGTTTTACTGTCTAGTGTTTTGGCTCCAAGTACAGCAGAAGCACCACCACTTGTAGCAGTTAATGTGCCCGCTACAGTAATATTACCTGCTGCAAGTGTTCCGCCTACAATAGTAGGAGCAGTAATTGTAGTACTTGCTGCAATACTGGTAGCAAGTATGTCTCCTCTTACAGAAAGCGTTGAACCATTCCAAATTAACGAATTAGTACTACTGCCATTATTAAGGTAGAAATGCCCTGCATTATCCATGTAGGTACGCCAAGTACCTGCATCTAAGTAACCCATACGAGTATTACTAACAAATAACCCTGTACCGGAAGGAGTTTCTAAAAAAGCGGGAATAGCGTCTAAATTTACGCCCCACTCTGCACCAACTGTAGCATTATTTGCAGGCTTACCTGTTCCGCTTACTTGGGTTGCCCAATCTGCTGTACTTGCTGTAGCTAAAGCACCCTGTCCTACTATTTTGTTTGCATCAATTAAAGCATCTGCATAATCTGCTACAGAACCTGGAAAAGAATAGCCTGTTAAGCTGGAAGTAAAGGTTATTGACCAATTATCTGCCCAGTTACTTATAGCTTGGTTTAAGTAACTAGCTTGGAAGTCTCTAACAGTTACGTTAGGGTATTCCCAAACAGTAGTAGTTTCACCTATAACTATGCAACACTTTCCGCTAGGGTTAATACCAAATCTAACGCGATTATCTGAAGCAGTAGATCCAGTTATTTGAGCAAATGTGTTATCCCACCTAGACGTAGCAGTTTTATTGTATCCACCTACAGCTAGAGTTAACGATTCACCTGTAGCATAGTTATATACATCCACAAACATACGCATCATAGTGTTTGTCCATCCTTGCGGAAGATTCACTACAATAACTCCGTTTACTGCTCCTCCTGTATAAATACTTGCTCCTACAGGTCTAGGAATAATAGTTACATTATTCTCCGTTCTATTATTTAGTAATTCGCTGTCACTGGGTTGGCCTGTTAAGTTGCTGCCCCATACAGCACCTACAGTTGCATTATCGTCCGGTTTACCTGTCCCGTTTATTTGTGTTCCCCAATCTACAGAGTTTGCTTGAGCCAATGCACCGGCATTAGCAAAATCGCCAATACTTATTGTGCCTTGGTTAGCTAAAGTAATGTTGCCTGCTATAGATAAAGTTGACCCATCCCAAGAAAGATAGTTGCTTGCATCCCCATTTAAATAAAAATTACCTGTATTATCCATGTATGATTGGAATTGCGTACCGTCATAAAAACCTAAATGAGTAGCTGTTAAGTTCAAACCTGTGCTGGGTGTATCACTTAACCTAACAGGTATATTTCCTAAATTTGTTCCCCACGTAGCACCTACAGTAGCTATTTCAGTCCATTCGCCCGCAGAATAACCTGTTGCCCTGTCTGCTGTTGCACGTTTTACCGATGAACCATCACTCCATAAGTCACCAATATCGTATGGGCCAGTAGGCTGTACTACAAAAACTCTACGCTTACTATCTGCAGTATCTTGTGCTGTGCTTGCATTTTTTAGTGCAGCAATAATCCCAGAGTCTGCAGCTTGCAGTGTCCAAATATATTCCCATCCTGCTACCCCACTAACTTTCTGAAAGCGATAAGCTGTTTCATTTGCAGTGTTGTAGTATAGATCTCCTACATGATCGTCTTTTATTAAGTCGGTAGTCCAACTGTTTGCAGGAGCATTAGCTAATGTAGGATTTACAGTGTAAAACCAACTAGTAACATTACCGTCTATTTGATCTAGTATTTTGTCAGTTAATGTCTGTAAAGCGAAAGTAGCATCTGCGTAATTTTTAGCAGCATTTTCTGCAGCATCTGCTTTTGTTTGCGCTCCACTTGGAGTTTCTGCACCAATACCTGTTGTTGTAACCTGTCCTGCGCCTGCACCGGATAATGTACCGTTAGCATTAATAGTTATACTTTGGTTATTTATTACTTCTGTTCCGGTCAAAGAAGCAATATTGGCAGGCATATCTGTAAAGCTAGAAAACCCAGTACTGTTTTCCGTAATAGTAATTTTTCCTCTAACTTCAAACGTATCATTCGTTACGTTGTAAACTAAACCATTAATACCATCACTAGTTATTCCAAAAATTACGTCAGTACCGTCATTGTAGAAACCTACTCTACCTTCGAGACCATTTACATCTGTCTTCACTTCCCATCGAGCTTCAACACCGTCTACAGAAGTAGTTAGTGTGCTTATGTCTGAAGTATGATTACCTACTGTAGTAGAAAGAGTTGTGTAATCCCCTGCAATAGCTAAGATAACACCCTCTGTCGTATCTACTCTACCGGATAAGGTGGAAATTGCAGTAGCGTTAGCACCAACTTGAGTAGTTAAGTCTACGTAATCCGTATCTTCAGTATAGTATGTAGCATTAGGGGGCGTAGCATTAGGGGGTGTTTGCGTAGCAATAACGTCATAGTAGGAGCCACCATAAGAAAAGAAGTCACCTATTTGGTAATTATAGTTTTCATCAAAAACCGCTACAGATAATCCTGCTACGGTAGCCTGTACTGCTGTTACGCTTTCACTTAAAGCTATAATTCCGTCTTCTGCTTCTGTCATACTAGTAGTTAAACTAGTTGTTGCGTCTACTGCTACATTTACTAAATTATCTAGATCTGTATAGTTGATTTGTAATGCATTTATGTCTACAGAATGCGCATTAACTAAATCGTCTATTAAACCTACTGTTGTACTTAAGGTATTTTGTGCACCTGTTACTACAGATACGCTATTATTTGTATTACTTAGCGCGTTATTTAGTGTAGTGACATCCGATGCTACAGCTATATAGTCCTGCTCTGTTTGAGTAACCCTGTTTGTTAAGGCAGTAGTAGCGTTACTTTGTGCAGTAACACCTCCCTCAGTATTTGTTACTCTGGCTTCTAATGCAGTAATATCTGAAGTATTAACTGCAGTGGCATTTTCAGTATTAGTTACTCTATTAGTTAAAGAGGATAAGGCTATACCTGCTGCATCAATATCATTTATAGTATCTGTTATACTGGCTGTCAGAGCTACAATATCTTCCGAAATAGATTCTATACTTGCTTCGGTTGCAACAGTACGCGAATTTAGTAGACTTAGGGCAGTAGATGTTGAACTAATTTCGCCAGATAAAGAGGTTTGAAGTTCTTCTACGCTTGTGCTTAAGGTTTCTACACCGTCTTCTGTAGTTACTACACGGGTATCTAGTAAATCTAGAGCTGTACCTTGAGTAGTGGCTGTATCTAATATAGTAACTTGCGCAGTTTCTAAATCCGTAACCCTGCTTTCACTAGATATTACCAGAGTATCTGATGCATCCAATCTATCTAATATAGTAGCTAAATTATCAATGATACTTAGAATACTCGTATTAGTACTTTCTTGGTCTGAAGTGAGACTAGTAGTAAATGTAGCTATTATTTGCATTAATGCATCATTAGCATCTGCAGCATTTGTTGTTACTTCTGCCCTTAATGCATCCATTTTTGCGTTTAACGTAGCAATATCGCCTATAATATCTACATTAGCTTCCGCAATATTAGCTGCAATACTGTTAATGCTATCCAGATTATCCGCAACTAATTTTATGGCATCGTATGCTGTACCTACTAAATCCTGTACTACACCTACTTCGCAAGCAGGTAGTGTTGGTTTTAAACCCATCCTTTTGCCCTTATGTCAGAAGAATTTGCGGAATCGCCTACTAACCCTTTACGTTTATAGTCTCGTTTAAGTATTTGATACTTATTCTCTAAGGTAATAGCTTTATTTATTAGTTCCTGTGTACTGTGTTTTGCATACACCTTAGCTGTAACAAAAGTAAGCAGAGCTTCAAGTAAAGCATAAGGTAGGTTAAAGGTTTGCTCGCAGTTTATGTGATGTACATCGCTATCCAGCTTGTTAGGGGCGGCTCGATACATAACATATAAGGCATTATTTTCATTAGGACATCGAACTTGTAATGTATCTACTTCAGGAATAAAAACACTAGTAGGGTCTTCGCTATCTTCTATAGGAATTACTTCACCTAATTCATTAAATACTTCGTCTATTCTGAGAACTCGCTCATAAAGAGGATTATCTACAGTATCTATAATGTACTTATTGGGTTCAGTAGAAGCAGTATTTGTAATGCAGTACTCTTTACGTAGATGATAAAGATGTACGTCTTCCATCATCTGTACATACGCTTGCTGTGTACGTAGAGGAAATTCGCTATATAGATCCAATAAACCTAGATTAATAAAATTTACAATTTGTTTGTAATTAAACGTACTAACCCCTTCTTCTAAATTTAAACCAAGATTAGTATTA
>JGI11772J19994_1000244_pt1 | contig 11972 bp, 18 predicted proteins | sample Etolagsurwater0m_FD_19994 | JGI IMG/M metagenome (IMG submission 19994) | reverse complement strand
GATATGACATCTGCACAACAACCAGTTTCTGCTGAGCAACCAATGGCTGCTCCTGCAGAAGCTCCTGCACCAGAGGGTTTAGGAGCACCAATGAACAGGCCACCTATGACTGGTTAGTCGTAGCCCCTGAAAATTTTTTAAAGTTCGGGCGACCTGTTCTTCCAACAGCACCCACAAGGAGATAAAATGGAAGACCAAAGAGAAGATATTCAACAAGAAAAGGATGAGCCTAATCAAGTTGAAGAGATTCAAACTGAGGCTTTTCTCGAGCCTACACCTTATAGAAATAAATATAGAAAAGATTTAGATAAGGATGAAACAGAGGATACAGCTACCGTTTCAAAGGACACTTCTTCAGACGAAGAAGCCACTCCCGATGAAGAACGCCCTGTTAATGCTGAAGAGAAAGTGTTTAAGAAACGTTATGACGACCTTAAACGACATTATGATTCTACTGTTAATAAGCATAAAGACGAAGTTACTAAACTTAGAAGACAGCTAGAAGAAGAAGCGGGTAAAATACAGCTACCTAAAACAAAAGAAGAAATAGAAGCTTGGCGTACTAAATACCCAGATGTCTATGATGTTATAGAAACTATAGCATATACTAAAGCTGATGAAAAAACTAAAAAAATCGAAAGTGAACTTAAAGAACTAGAAACAAAACAGGTNTCAGTTCAAAAAGAGAAAGCTGAGGTTGAATTAGCAAAACTTCATCCAGACTTTAATGAAATTAGACAAGATGAAAAATTTCATGAATGGGTTNGTNAACAAGATGCTACAATTCAAGGGTGGTTATATGATAATGCAACTAATGCAACATTAGCAGCAAGAGCTATTGACTTGTATAAAGTAGATACAGGTTATGGCAAAAAGAAAACTACTAATAAATCATTAGAAGCATCTAAATCTGTAACTTCTACAGCTAGAAAAGAAGTAGATGTAACAAATAAAAAAGTCTGGAAGCTTAGCGATATAGCTAAAATGAGACCTCAAGAGTTTGTAAAACACGAAAAGGATATTGATTTAGCTAGACGTGAAGGTAGAATTGTTAATGGCTAACTTTTTTTAACAGTCTATAGGAGGACAACATGGCAATATCAAAAGCAGCCGGTTATGACAACTTACCTTCGGGCAATTGGTTACCGGTAATCTATAGTCAAAAAGTCCAAAAGTTCTTTAGAACTGCATCAGTAGTAGAAGATATTACTAATACTGATTATGCAGGAGAGATTGAAAACTACGGAGATACTGTTAACATTATTAAAGAGCCAACAATTAGCGTAAGTTCATACACTAGAGGCGGTCAAATCAACATTCAAAATCTTGCTGATGACCAACTTCAAATGGTAGTAGACCAAGCTAATGCGTTTGCATTTAAAGTTGACGATATCGAAGAAAGACAAGCTCACGTGAACTGGGAGGCTTTGGCTACTTCTTCTGGAGCATATGCTCTAAAAGATAAATATGACGAAAACGTAATTGCAGCAATGATATCTGGTGCAGGTACAACTGTAGGTTCTGATGGTTCTGGAACTGATACTGGTTTTGACACTAGTGAAACAGACCCGCTTAACATTATGGCTAACTGTGCTAAGAGATTAAATGGCAATGACGTTCCAATGGATAACAGATGGTTTTTAGGTTCACCAGAATGGTATGAGCAATTAGCTCAATCTTCTGCAAAACTTTTAGATGCGTCTGTTACTGGCGATGCTTCATCACCTATCAGAAATGGTAGAGTAATGGATGGTCTAGTACAAGGATTTAAATTGTACATGACTAACAACTTCGCTGCTTCATCAACTTCTAACTACTACAAAATTCTTTGGGGACATATGTCTTCTACTGCAACTGCTAACGCTATTGCAAAAACAGAAGTCGTAAGAGACCCGGATTCTTTTGCTGATATAGTTAGAGGATTACACGTGTTCGGAAGAAAAGTACTTCGTAGTGAAGCACTTATGATTAGACACGTATTAATAGACTAATAGGAGGACACTAGAATGACAACAGTAAGTAAAGTAACTGGTTCAACTTCTGGCCATCCTTCTACTAGAAGGAAGCCTTATTGGGTTGAAAACACAATTGACAACTCATTATTTGACCCTGCATCTGGGGATACAATTCAAGCTCTAAACGTACCGGCAGAAACGCTAGTACTATGTGCAGGTCTTGAAGTATTAACTGCAGGTTCTTCTTCTGTAACTTACGATGTAGGTTATGGTGGAGACGCAGACAGATGGGTCGATGGTGATACTAACGCAACTGGTCACGCTGACCTAAGAACTGTAACTGACAGTGCTACAACTGGTTTACCATTTGGTAACATGGTTGTATTTGGTTCTGCTGATACTATTGATGTAACAATCGGTGGTGCAGATGATACTGCAGGTAAAATCAGAGTTTGGGCATTAATGTGTGATATTAGCGGTTCAGATGAAACTGCTTCAAACACTGCGTAATTAATATAATATTTGGGGGGCTAAATGCCCCCTTTTATAAGATTTTTATTGACAGATTAGTATACAGCGATATAATAAATATATGAATAAATATTACTGCTCTGTCTATAACAATCCAGAAAAACGATTTAATTCTACAAACAATGCTGATGGTTGTTGGGAATCCTCTAGGTTAGGTCTTAAAGTAGACTATTTTCCCGGAAGTCCTAATATAAAACTTATTGTTGATAATAAGCTTGAGGTAATGTTTTGGCCCCCTAAAATGTGTCTTGATAATAAAATGAGACCAATGGGATTTGATAAATGTACTTATATTTGGAATGAACAAATAGAAGAATATGAAGGTGAATGCACTCAATGCGGTCAATGTTGTGGATTATATAATAATAAACCTTGTAAATATTTGAAATCATATGACTAAAAAAATTTGGAATATGCTTGATAATCAAAGAAAGATTTCTTTCTTTCCAGACACTAGTGTTGGATTAGAAAGAAGGATATCTAATTTAGAAGATAAGTTAGATGCCATTATAACCTTGCTTAATAAGGAGGAAAAAAATGACAAGGATAGACCTAAGTCCCTTTCGGGCAATGACAGTGGGGTTTGACAGCTTATTTAATGATTTAGCTGACATTCGCCCAAATAGTTATCCACCTTACAATATAGAAAAAATGGATGACCATAAATATAAATTAACATTTGCAGTAGCAGGATTTTCTGAAAAAGATATAACTGTAAAGCAAAAAGAAAATACTTTATCAATAATTGGTGAAGTAAAATATAATGAAGATAAAGAGTATCTTCATAAAGGTATAGCAGAAAGAGCATTTACTCAGACTTTTAAACTAGCTGAATATATGAATGTTACAAATGCTAAACTTAAAAATGGTTTGTTAGATATAGATTTGGTACAAGAATTACCAAAAGAAAAACAACCAAGAGAAATTAAAATAAATTAAAAAGTGGGGCTTAGTCCCCACATAAATTATGATTAAAGTTTTTTTGTTACTAACAGTAATGTCATCACCTAACTGGCCTTCAGTTAAAACAAGTACATTTTTATATGATACTGAATTTAGATGTATAGAATCACAAGCTGCATTTTTAAATGCCTATGAATTACAAAGTGATTTTTATAAATCTAACATGGTTGTTGATGCACACTGTATAGAATTTAATAGTTTTCCTATACCGGGATTTAGTAAAACAAATTTAGGAGTTTAATGGCAACATACTTAGTATTAGCAAATAGAGTGCTGAATGATTTAAATGAAGTAGAATTAACATCTTCTACTTTTAGTTCTGCACGTGGTATGCAAACTTCTGTAAAAAATTTTGTTAACAGAGCTCTTCATGATATTTATAATGAGCTAGAAGAACTGCCAAGTTTACATAAAGAAAGTTATTATTATACAAATGCCGGTCAAAGAGAATATGCTTTACCTACAACAGATTCACCACAAACGGGTGATTTACAATGGCGTAAAATAGATTGGGATACATTTTATTTAAAACCAAAAGAAGAAACAGCAAATGGCGAATTTACTTCTGATATAACAAGTTGGACAACTAATAGTGGTACTCCTGCTTATAATTCTGGTGGTAATGGTAGAATGCGATTAGATGCATCTAGTGCATATCAAGCATTAACATTAACTAAAAATGAAGAATATAAAATACAAGTAGGATTTTTTGATTCATCTAGTAGCGGTTCATCTTTATCCATTCAAATAGGAACATCTGCAGGTGCAAGTGGTACATTAAATGCAACAGCATCTGTAACAAATTATGGAGAAATAAAAGTTTACGAAAATACTTTTACAGCTCCTGCAAATACTACTTATTTAACTTTAACAAATTCTGATAGTACAAATTTAGATGTTGATTATGTTCGCATATCAAGAAATATCGGAGTACAACGATTGCCTTTTTTATCATATGATGATTGGGTAAGACGTTTCTCTGAAAGAGATATTGCAAATTTAAGTTCAGCACAAGGTGAGCCCGCTTATGTATATAAAACTCAAAGTGGTAAATTAGGTTTAACACCTATACCCGATAAGAGTAATTATCAAATAGTATTTGAATACTGGAAAGAACACACAGAATTATCTGCGTATAGTGATACCCCAGATTTAGATGATAGATATGCAGATTTAATTGTAGCAAAAGCAAGATACTATGCATATAATTTACGTTCTGACCCAGAGCATGCAATGATTGCTAATAAAGAATACACCGATGGTTTAAAACGATTACATAATGATTTAGTTATTAAACCAGAATATATGAGAGATGAACGAGTTAATTTAAGAGTATATGGTAAAATTTAATGCCAAACACTTCGCAAATATCACCATTTGTAACAAGCCTTGGTGGAGGATTAGTACTCGATAAAGATGTATTTTCTATGTCTCCGGGAGAGGCATTAGAATTAAAAAATTTTGAACCAGATATAACTGGTGGTTATAAAAAAATATTAGGAACAACAAAATATAATACTAATATTGTACCACAAGTAGCTGCATCATCAGAAAGAGTAGTAATGTCTGCTATCTTTAATGATGTTGTTTTAGCAGCAAGAGGTGGTAGTATTCATTATGCAGGAACAACAGGTTCATGGACATCTGTTGTAACAGGCTTAGGAACACCTACTCAAAACTATGAGTTTAAAAAGTTTAACTTTAATGGAACAGAAAAAATAGTTATTTGTTCAGCGACATCTACTCCTAGAATTATTGATACAAGTTATAGTGTTACTAATGTAAATGCAACAGGAAGTGCTAATTTTAAATTTGTTGAAATATTTAAAAATCACATATTTTTTTCTGGTGATGGAAGTAATAAACAGTCAGTTAAATTTATGGCTCCGTTTGCTAATAATGATTTTACATCAGCAAATGGTGGTGGTGAAATTAAAGTTGACTCAAATGTTGTAGGATTAAAAGTTTTTCGTGATAATCTATTTATATTGTGTGAAGATGCAATATTTAAATTAGTTGGAACATCTTTAGCAGATTTTACTTTACAACCAGTAACTAGAAAAATAGGCTGTGTTGATGGTAGAAGTATACAAGAATTTGCAGGTGATGTTATATTTTTAGCACCAGATGGACTTCGTACAATTGCCGGTACAGATAAAATTGGTGACGTAGAATTAGGAACTATATCTAAACAAGTACAAGAAATTACAGATGATATTACTACACATAATGTTAATTCACTTGTTATAAGAGGAAAATCACAATATCGTATTTTTTATCCAACAAGTGCTGACCAATCAGAAGCATCTGCAAAAGGATTAATATTAGTTACAAAAGTAAATCCTAATACAGGCCAATTAGGTTTTGAGTATTCAGAAATAATAGGATTAAAAACATCAAGTTCAGATTCTGATTTTATCAGTGGAAATGAAACAATTATATCTGGCGGATATGATGGATATGTTTATAAGCAAGAATCTGGAAATGTATTTACTAGAGCATCTGGAACAGTAAATATAAATGCTTTTTATAGAACACCGGATATGACAATGGGAGACCCCGGTATTCGTAAAAGTATGCAACGAGTTATTTGGAACTATAAAAATGATGGTAACGTAGATGCTAATTTTAAATTACGTTATGATTTTGATAGTCCCGATATACCGCAACCTGCCCCATATACTTTATCAACAGGAGCAGGAATAGCAATTTACGGATTAGCTAGTTCAACATATGGAACAGCAGTTTATGGTTCATCAGGTGCTAACTTAGTTAGACAATCTGTTGAAGGTGGAGGATTTACTGTAGCAATTCGTGTAGAAGAATCATCCAATAATTTACCAATATCATTTAAAGGATACCAATTAGAATTTATACCCGGAGGAAGAAGATAAATGGGAACAACATACACAAGACAAGAATCTGGAAACATTACTGATGGTTCTACGATTGAGGCATCTCATTTTAATAATGAGTTCAATCAATAGAATCAGCATTTGCTTCTAGTACAGGTCATACCCATGACGGAACAACAGGAGAAGGTGGGCCAATAACAAAGTTATTAGGCACAGCACTTACTATTGGTGATGGTACAGCCGCTACAGATATAGCTGTTACTTTTGATGGAGAAACAAATGATGGTTTATTAACATGGATGGAAGATGAGGATTACTTTAAATTCTCTGATGATATTCTTGTTAACAGTACAGAAAAATTACAATTTAGAGATACTGCTCTTTATATTAATTCATCTACAGATGGACAACTTGATATTGTAGCAGATACTGAAGTCCAAATAGCAACAACAACTCTTGATATTAATGCAGACGCAGATGTATCTGGCACACTAACATATGGAAGTTTATCCGATGGTAGTATAACTATTACTGCATTTGTTGATGAAGATGATATGACATCTGATTCTGCAACATTAGTTCCAACTCAACAATCAGTAAAAGCGTATGTGGACGCTCAAATAACTGCGGCTGACCTAGATTTCCAAGGTGATTCTGGGGGAGCATTATCTATTGACCTTGATAGTGAAGTTTTAGATATTGCAGGCGGAACTGGTATTGATACTTCTGGTTCTGGTAATACACTAACAGTATCAATAGATTCAACAGTAGCTACACTTACAGGCTCACAAACTCTTACAAATAAAACTCTTACAACACCTATTATTTCAAGTATCTCTAACACAGGTACATTAACTCTTCCTACTTCTACAGATACTTTAGTAGGTAGAGCTACAACTGATACATTAACAAACAAAACATTAACAAGTGCTGTTTTAAATACAGGCGTATCTGGTACAGCCGTATTAGATGAAGATAACATGGCATCTGATTCTGCTACACAATTAGCAACACAGCAATCTATTAAAGCATATGTTGATGCACAGGTAGCAACAGCAAATGAATTAACAGAATTAACTGATGTAACAATTACTTCTGTAGCTGATAACGAAGTTTTAGCTTATGATACTACATCAAGTAAGTGGATTAATCAAACTGCGGCTGAAGCAGGTCTTGTTACTTTAACAGGCTCTGAAACATTAACAAACAAAACTTTAACAACACCTATTATTTCTAGTATTTCTAATACTGGAACATTAACTTTACCAACATCAACAGATACATTGGTTGGTAGAGCAACGACAGATACTTTAACAAATAAAACTTTAACAAGTCCAGTATTAAATGGCACACTAAGTGGTACAGCATTCTTAGATGAAGATACAATGTCTTCAGATTCAGCAACGGCTGTAGCGTCACAACAAAGTATTAAAGCTTATGTTGATTCACAAGTAACATCATATGATACTTTAGCAGAATTAACAGACACCAATATAACAACTCCTGCAGATGCTTCTTTATTATTTTATGATACAGGAACATCAAAATGGATTGACAATGTTGTATCGGGAGATATATCTATAGCTGATACAGGTGTTGCGGCTATTGGTTCTGGTGTTATTGTTAACGATGATGTTAACGCTAGTGCCGCAATAGTATACTCAAAATTAAGTTTATCAGATAGTATTGTCAATGCAGATATTAATTCAAGTGCGGCAATTGCTGATTCAAAACTAGCTACAATTTCAACAGCCGATAAAGTTTCTGGTGCGGCAATACAAATAGATGGGGCAACAGATGGTACAGGAATTACTGTTGATACAACAGATAAATTATTACTTGATGATGCAGGTACAACGAAATACATTAACGTATCACAGTTACCGGCATCAGGAGCAAGTGCAGGTTTTGCAGTAGCAATGGCTATTGCACTATAACATATAAAGGAGGATAGATGGCTCAAGATTTTGAAAACGAATTTGCAAGTTCTATTTCAAATAGCTCTGGTTCACCTACGACTATTGTAACGGCAAACAGTGATGATGCATTAATATCTATTCGATGTGTTAATAAACATACATCTGCTGTTAATGTATCAGTTACAATTACAGACACAGGAGCAACGACATATTATGTCATAAAAGATGCACCCGTGCCAGTAGGCGGTTCGCTAGAACTGATTGACTCGGGCAGTAAAATAGTAATGCAAAATGGAGACGTATTAAAAGCATATGCCGATACAGCATCAGCCGTTGATGTATTAGTATCAAGAGTAGATGCAATTAGTACTTAATAGGAGATAAAATAAATGGGATATATTGGCTCAGAGCCGGCAACTAACTTTGAAACAGTTAGAAAACAGGTATCTACAACAAATAGTGGAACAACTATTACGTTAGATTATTCTGTTTCTAGTGTTCAAGATATATTGGTAACAGTTAATGCTGTTGTTCAAAGTTATGATAACTATAGTGTAAGTGGCACAACGCTTACTCTTGGTGGTACTCTTAATAATGATAGAGTAGAAATTTTATATGTAGGTAGAACATTCCAAACTGTTACTCCTGCAGTCGGAACAGTAACCAACGATATGCTTTCAGGAAGTATAGCAAACTCTAAACTTGCTAACTCTAGTGTAAGTATAAATGGCTCTAGTGTTTCTTTAGGTGGAAGCATAACAGGAATTGGAGAAACTAATCAGCCAATTTGGTTTGGTAGAAAAACAAATGCATCTGACCAAACTTTATCAAGAGCAACAAAAACTAAAATAACAAGTATGACTGATGATGAAATAGATACTAACAGTGCTTATTCATCTAGTAGGTTTACAGTTCCAAGTGGTGAAGCAGGAAAATATTTTATTCATGGGTGTATTTTAGGAATTTTTTCAACTGTAGGTAATGATGGTGAAGCTGTTTATGCTTACATTTATAAAAATGGAGTAGAAAAATTAACATCTGGTTTTACTTTTGACCCTAATGGAAAATTTACCGAAGTATATCAAAATGTATCTGGTATTCTTGATTTAGCAGTAGGCGATTATGTTGAGTTATACGCACAACTTACAGATGATAATGCTTCTGGTAGTGCTTTTGTTAATGGAGGAGTAGGAACAAATTTTGGAGGTTTTAAAATATCATCATGAGTAATTTGGATAATAAAATAATAGCATATCTTGGAAGTAAACCAAATTTTAATAAAGAAGTTATATTACAAGATGATGGTGAAGGTGCATACATCAAAGAGTGGAATGTAGATGGTGTAGCTAAACCTACAGACGCACAACTAGACGCTTTATCTTCCCAAGCAACAACTTTAGAAAACAATGCAATCGCTGTAGCTAACAGACAAAAAGAATATGGAAGTCTAGCCGAGCAATTAGAATACATTACAGAAAATGGATTAGACGCTTGGCAGACTAAAGTACAAGAAATAAAATTAAAATATCCAAAGGAGAGTGAATAATGCCTTTTACTTTATTAAAACCTGATGGAATAGATTTGAGTCAAACTTTTGCTTTTACTGGTACTGTGACAGGCACACCTAGTGGTTTAGACAGCGATGATAGTTGGTGGGTTAAACATTCTGGTACAGCACAATATACTTCAGCGTCAGTTATAAATATGAATACAACCGAAATACTTGGTGCTAATTGTAGTCTTTCCAGTGGTAGAATTACTGTTGCAACAGCAGGTCGTTATCAGCTTTTTATGAGGTTATCTAATCAATCTGCTTTTTCAGATAATGCACAAGTAGATTTTAGAAAAAATACAACACTACAAGTAGGAAGAATTTATTATGAAAGTAATACAGAAATAAATTATCTAGGACAATTATCTACTTGTATAATTCAATTAAGTGCAAACGATATAGTAGATTGTTATGGTGTAGGATATTTTTCAGGAGATACAGCAGATACAGTTTTATCATATTTTGCAGGAGTTAGATTAGGAGATTAATATGAAACCAACATTTATAGAAGCAATAAAAGAAGTTTATCCTAATCAATATAATTGGGTAAACACAGATAAAGAAATTAATTGGAAAGATGGTCACACAACAACAAATGAAGAATTATCTAATATAGAAAATAAACTTAGTGAATTAGAAAGTGATTATAATTCAAAAGAATATCAACGTAAAAGACAAGCGGAATACCCAACTATTGAGGAGTGTGTTCATGCAATTCTTGATGATGATTTAGATAATTTACAAGCATTAAGAACAGCAGTTAAGGAGAAATATCCCAAATGAGTTACATAGGCAGACAAATTTCAAATCTTAGTGACCGAGTCAAACTCGACGCTATCAATGCAAGTGCTACCGCTACTATAACCTATTACTTAATACAGTAGCTTATGTTCCTAGTAGTGCAGAGTCACTTACAGTTTCATTAAATGGTGTTATACAAGCACCGCAAGACAGTTACACTGTTTCTGGGTCTACAATAACATTTGCAAGTACACTATCGGCTTCAGACTCCATAGACTTTATTTTAGCAGAAAGAAGTATTACACTTCAAACACCTAGTAGTGGCTCAGTAGGTACTTCACAGTTAGCTTCAGACGCAGTTAACGGAGATAAAATAGCTGACGATAGTATTTCAGATGAACATTTAGATATAACAGCAATTACAGGTCAAACAGAAAAAACATCTTTAGCTGACGCTGATAAGTTTTTAATATCCGATAGTGCGGCTAGTGGTGCATTAAAGTATGTGCAGAAATCTAATTTGGGTGCAGGTGGATTAGTTCTTGTAGGCAGTGTTACAGATGATAGTGGTAGTTCTGCAATCACACTTGATAATATTTTTAGCTCAACATACAAAAGTTATTTAATACAAATGACAAGGCTAACACCAAGCTCAGGAGGTACTAATATTGAATTTTTATTTAGAGATAGTTCATCTGCTGATTTAGGTGCTAATTATGGATACGCCTCAAGAACTCTTAGAGCAAATGATGGTTCAGAAAGCACAAGAAATGGTGATGGTCAATCTTATGTAACAATAACAACAGCAGGTATTAGTGGCGTAAATACTAATACATCTGGTCAAGGATTAAGAATGAGTTTATTTGTAGCTGACCCTTATGCATCTGAACAAACAGGGTATCATGGAAATTTTTCAATTTTAGACAATGCTGGTTATGGTATTGCTGGATATTTAGGAGGTATTCATCAAGCAAATAGTTCAGTAAGAGGATTTAAACTTAGACCCTCTACTGGCACAATTACAAAAGCAACAATTAGAGTTTACGGATTAGTGGATAGTTAATATGTATATAATAAATGATAATGGAATAAGACGAGACGCAACAGCAGAAGAACAAGCTGATATAGAAGCTAGAGAAAAAGCTTGGACTGAAGACACATTAAATAGAAAATTAAATGCAATAAAAGAAATTAGATTGCAAAAATTACAACAAACAGATTTCTATGCTTTAAGTGATGTCACAATGAGTAGTGAAATGTCTACTTACAGACAAGCATTAAGAGATATACCGCAAGATTATACAACAGAAGATGAGTATGATTTATTACTTGCTAGAGATGAGCAAGGAAACTTAACACATTCAGTTTGGAGTAAACCATAATGGCACTTATTAAATTAAATTTAGCACAAGGAGTTACAGGTACTTTGCCTACAAGTAATTATGTTCAAGGTGGT
>JGI11772J19994_1000243_pt1 | contig 12033 bp, 14 predicted proteins | sample Etolagsurwater0m_FD_19994 | JGI IMG/M metagenome (IMG submission 19994) | reverse complement strand
TGTTTGTACCGCCTGTTGTTCTGCACTAAATGGAGCTACACGTTGTCCTGTATATGGTTGAAATTGCTTGACACCAGTTACTGCTCCTGAAGAATCAGTCTCATAAATTTGTTTACCAGATTGTTTTAGTAACTCTTCGTAGAATGGTTGTGCGTATTCAGGTAGATTAGTAGTCACCGATTTAGTAGTTTGTTGACCACCACCACCACCGCCGCCTTTACCTCCACCATAGAACGTAAAGAAGTCTTGGTCTAGACCAAAAACAATTTTAAAAACTTTTAGTAAAGAAATCATGTTAACCTACTCCACAGGTAATTCATAAAATATGAATTGTTTTTTATATCCATCTTGTTTAAATATTTTTTCCCATCCTGGTCGACCATATGACTCTATTATCTCACAGTCATTATCCCTTGCAAACTTTTGCAATATTTCCAGCATAGGTTGTTTCCATTTAAGAAGCTTTCTGCCTCCTGTAAAATGCATAATTAGTGTTTTTATCTGTGGATACTGCCATAACTCAGTTACTACAGCTCCATAAAACCCATCACTATCAAATGCAATCCATAACTGTTGCGAGTCTTGTTTTTCTAATAGATCTTTTTTTATATTATCTACAGTAAATCGACCGTATGTATAATCAGCTGCTCCCTTCATATAACTTTCTATCTTAGGCCATATCATTTCAATATGTTCGTGTGGTACAAAAGTTACTTGCATCTATAAAACCTTTCTTCCCACTTCTTATGCCTAAAATAAGCACTGACTATGTATGGTGTACATAATGAAATCCATCTGCACAGCCAATTAAAAAACTTCCAGGGTTGTGGCAGGGGTCTCATAATATCTAAAAACAATATGGCTCTTGGACTATCTGTATTATTTATTGCCATATGGTCAAAGGTATCATCAAACAACACCAACTCACCCTCTTTCCAGTGGTAGGGTTCTTGCTCTACCAACAATGTACAGTCATTGTTTCCTGGAACTACTGCACCTAAATGCATTCTTAATATTCCTGACCACGGACCTTTATGTGGGTTTAAATAACTTTTTGGTCCTAATACTGATATATAAGCTGATTGTATGTCTTTATATTTACTCAGTATTTCTGTTATTTTAGGGGCAAACCTTTCATTGCGTTTGAACCTAATTCCCATAGCTTTGAAGAAAAACATTCTCCAGCCGTCATCCTTTGGGATATATGCTTGGTTTGGTGATACATCTTGAAACACGACCAAGTTATTATAGCTCTTTAATATATCCTTTATTTCTTCTTGAACCTCTTCAAAGTTATCCTTAAGCTCTTTAGCTACTGGAAAAACAAAGGGGTCAAAAAACTTTTTGTCACCTAAAAGCGAATGCTTATGAAACGCTTTTCCAAATACTCGTTCACCGAGTAACTTTTTAACTTGCATTAAGCAGGTAGAAACCTTTCTGCGTTTGTATCTTTCGCGTATTGTTTGTCATCACCCATAGTCTGCTTTCTTGCAGCTTGGATTCTATCTATCATTTCATATAACTTTTGTGCTCCAGCATCTGATGAACCATTACCCAATTCAGATACGATTCTTGCCGGTACTATAAATTCACCGTCTGATAACGCAGCTTCTTGTTCACCTTCTATCATAGCAGGAATATCATCGCTTACGCCATCGCCTTCACCATTTAACATTTTACCATCATCTGGTGTTTCTTGAGCTAACTGAGCTATACCACCTTCGTTCATACCAGCATTTGCTGCTTGTGCTTTGATGGCTCCAATATTAATACCTGCTGGAACACCTTGTTCTTCCATTTGTTTTTTAGCTAAAACCATTTCCATAGCCCCTACTGGAGGAGGAGTTGCTACTTTTGCTGTATTTGTTTCAGCAGTTGTTTGACCACCTTGTTGGTATTTAATTGCCCCACCTTTTTTTAATCCACCTAAACCTTGTTGGTTTAAATCAGATTGTTGTGTGTCTGCATATCCTTGTGCAAGATTTAATGCTGTAGCTGGAGTTATACTCATACCTGCCTGAGCGCCTTTGTTAATAGCCTCCATATCTTCACCACTATCTTCTTCTTGTTTTTCAGGCGTGTATCCAGGTTCTTTAAATTTATATGTATCATAATAGTCTGTTTTAGACATTAAACCTTCACCAGGTTTATCACTTATTTTTACAAAGTTACCTCCTACATCAACCTTACCATACTCTGGTGGAGGTCCTGCTGAGATTGGATTAAATGGATGACCTGGAGGATAAGGACTTGTTGATCCGCCTAGCTGAAACTTTCTAACTTCGCCACCTTGTGCTAATAAACGAAGTCCTGTGTCCATACCTAAATTAAGACGTCTTGTAGGGTCATACATCCCTGCCGTTGAAGATTCGTATGTAGGTAAGTTTTTATATAATGATTTTTGATATGCTTCGTAGCCTGCGCCAGCAATTGGTAATGCTGTTTTTATACCACCTATAAATTTATCGCCATCACCTGCATAACTTAAATAATCTCCAATACCTTCTTGGCTTAGTCTATCAAATGCTTTCCCATAGTTTTCGCTTGATTGTTTAGCTGTAGTTCCTAGTGTATCTGTAATAGACTGTATACCTGACTTAATATTATCTGTAGCGTTAGTTAAAAAACCTTGTGGTTCTACGGCTGTTGTAGGTATATTATTTTGTAATGGTGGTAAAACTCTACCAGAATCAAACGTTGTACCTCTTGTTAAATCAGGACCCATTGTAGTATCAGTAGGTTTAAACCCAAATGTATTTTGATTAAATACAGGTCTAGGTGCATTTGCTACATTTCCTACATTACCTACAGGATTTACCTGATTCATGTTAGGTCCTATTGCTGTATTAGTTGGTTGGTAAACTCTAGTCATGTCTGTACCAGCTTCTAAACCTTTAGATGTTACTTGATTTAAAGCTGCGTCATCAGCTACATCAGCTGCTGTGCCTGCTAATTCAGCACCTTGTGTACCATATCCTTGAATAGTTTTTCCTAAACTAGCTCCTCCAAGACCTCCAAGACCTCCCATAACTAAGCTTCCTAAGTCGGTATCTCCTTGAATGGCTTTAGTTGTAGCACCAGCTATAAACGGTGTAGCATATTTAGCCATAAACCCACTACCAGGAACAAAGTAATTAGCTGCAGCACCAGCTGCCATTGGTAGTAAAGAACCTATGAAGTCACCTAAGAACGCTTCTGGCATTCCTGTTTTAGGGTTGATTGTAATGTCGCCGCCGTTAGCTCTTGATATAGCCGTGAGTTGTTCTACCTCGTCAGGACGCATATGCATCAACGTAGTATCACCATAACGACCTAAAGAGGCTATGCCTTGTGCTTGTTTTTTGCTATCCATAAAATTAACCTGTTAATAAGTTGTATAATACCATTAAATGTGCTACGTATAAACCTTTATTCACGTCCAATATACTGTATAACCCCATAAGATGAAGGTATCTCTGGGTGAGCATAAGGGCTTGTTTGTGCTGCTGTTGCTTCTAAATAGATGCCATCTTGTACACCTGATTCGTAAGCTTGTTCAGTTGCCCAATACAAAGCAAATTTATCATTTTCTAACGACTCCCATGATACAAAACTTGCTAATATAGTAAAAGAATATACCCCTGCACTTTTTCTAGCAGGGAGAGTGTATTTAGTTGCAGAATCAGGAACATCTTCTCCGTTAACTTGTAACCAAACTACTGCGTCTAGAGCTACGTTTGCTGTGTTTACTGCTTGTAATCTATACTCAATTTTGTAAGTGCCATCAAACAAAGCATTAGCCGTACCATCTGTATTAAATGTAAATCCTACATTATCTGCTACATTATTAAAAGCAACCAGTGTAGGAGTGTCATCTCCACCAGCTATCTGATCTGCATCTGAATAAGCCACGATGTGAGGAAAACTAATTGAAGCTCCTCCAGCTGTATCAGCTATGGTGTTTATATTACCATTTAATCTATTAAAGTATAGACGTAGTTCATTATTAAGTTGTTCTTCTCGACTTTTAGAGTACTCGTTTGGTGCGACAATTAAGTTAGGCGTAGCAACAGGAATTATCTTTCTAGCCATTAACCTCTCCTGCCATCTGGTTTGAAGTCAACTCGAACTGCACCAAGTTCCCATTGTGTTCCTACTGTGTCAGACAATATTTTAAAGTTCATCTGACGACCACGTGCTCTCACAAAGACTTGGTTTGTATACTGATCTATACTTGCTGTAGTTATAACATCTCTTGTTAATGTATTCCCTGCTACGTCATCAGTTGAGTTAGCTGCGCCTGGGAAGTTTCTTACTCCTACAGTCATTTCTACTTCTGGTGTTTGAGACGCTGCAGTGACTGGGTTTATTTGTTCAGAGTTAGTAAAATTCACATCAGGTATAACTCTCTTAGTTAATACAAATCTTTCTCCATCTTCTATTGCCATGTCTGCTGACTGAATATATGCAGTTATAGCTTGAGGAGCTGCACCGTTTGGTTGACCATCATCTACACCATCTTCATGTTTGTAAACATACCCACCACTTGTAGCAATAGGATATTTAAGTATCTGTGAATCAAACCAAGAAGTTCTATTTAATGAACCAAAATACCAAAGTTGTTCTTGGTAATTATAGATAACATATTTATCGATAGTATTAGATGATGCTGAACAGTAGAACCATATAATCTCATTAAACTCACCATTAAGCCCTGCAAAGAATATATCGCCTTGATTTAGATTTATGTTGTCAAATACATGTTGTTTTACTGTGCAAGGTAAGGTATTTACTCGACCATCATAGAAGAAGAACTTATCATGACCCATCCACATTACAACGTTATTTGCTTCAGCAATCACATTAGGTCCAGCTATATTAATACTGTCAGATATTTGTTGTATAGAAAATACTTCACCCGTGCCAATAAACTGTAATGAATTTAAAGAACGGTTTGTGTATACGAGAGTTTCTTGTCTAGTGTTAAATCCTGTGACAATTTTAGAACCACCTTTAACTCGTAAAAACCCTGCTGTATTTGTTATAGTCGGTTTCCATTCTTCTGGAACAGGTCCTGTATCTGCATTAACGTCAGCCCACCTAATTAATAAAGGGTCATATTCAGCGCCAGTAGTATAGTCAATAGAAACATAAGTCCCCACTACAGAAGCACTACCACCTGGGTCTTCTATTAAAGTAACTGTAAATGTAGTTGTACTTGGTACTGTAACAACTTGGTATTCACCTTGATATTGCACAGGTGTTTGTCCACTAAACTCAACCCAGTCTAATACATCTAATCCATGAGGTGACGCTGTTGTTATTGTTGCTGTAGTTCCTACATTAGTAATGCTTGATATTGTAATTCCTGCTGTCGTATCTCTATAATATTCTGTACAAGCTAACGCTAATAAATGTCCACTTGATGCAAACATAGATTTACCAACTTGAGTAGGTACGGCACGAGAACCAGATAATGTATTAAGAGCTACTGAAATATTTGAAAAAGTGGAGTCATAGTCCCAATAATATATAGTTCCGTCTTGAATATTCCATATTAAATCGTTATTAAATTGATCTTGAAAGATAAGTCGTTCTGGGAAAAGCACTGGAGTTGTAGCACCCGAACCCCATGCACCTCGTGACCAAGTACCAGCACCCCAACCATACCCTGCTGTTAGATTAGAATACCCAATAGATATTTGAAAAGTTGCTGTAATGGCTGTGCCACCTCCACCTGATACAGTAGACGTTGCAGCGGTATCAACTGTTATTTCAAAGCTATTACCTAATACATTTTGGCATTGAAACTCTTTATTTAAATCGCCAGCAGCGATGCCTCCAACAGCGGTAGCCCCACTAAAAGTAACATAGTCACCATCTGATGCTCCATGAGAATTAATATTTACGGTTACTGTAGTAGAACCACTTGTTGTATCAAAACAGTTATCCGTGTCAGGTGTAGTAAACGTAGCTCTAACAGGAGTAACATCATATAAAGTTGTACCGCCCATTACATAAAACTTTTGGTCAGTACCAATACCTACAATTTCTGAACCATCTGTTGTGCCGTAGGTATATAAACTACGTGCATCACCTTTATATTGGTCAAAGTTTATTACAGTCCAACCACCTATTTTTTCAGCAAAACCTTGTCTAAATCTAATTTTGTCACAGTCATACCAGCCACCTTCAGCAGCGTAATTAGTTCTATCTGTGTTAAGACCTGGTTGAAAAGCTAATTTTTTTAATGCCATATTAAGCTCCAGACATAAACATAGCATGTTCTGCCATTCTACGTCTTTGTAATCCTTTTAATACACGACCACCTGCACGACAATACTTTAAAAGAACTTCTCCAGCACGCGTTTTATCACCACGGAGAAATGCCGACCGAACTGTCGAGCGCTGAAATGTTCCCAAACCAAGATTAAAGCTAAAGCTGACAAGAGCATCAAACTCAGACTGCTTTGGTTGCACAGTACCCAACAGACGAAGTACTCCCAGCTCGAAGCGTTGTAAGTCGTATTTAAGTAATCCATCTACCTCTTCTTTCGTCCAAATTCTATTATCTTCTGGTTTTAAATCAAACTTAGCTCTATCAGCTAAATTCATTACTAATTGTCTAGGATATAGTGCATGCCCACAGCCAACCGTCCATACATTTCCACTGCACATGTATGGCTTATACTTAACCCCCTCGAAATACTTGATGAGGTGTATCCCTGTGTCTGATGTTTTCACTATTTTTTATCCCATCTCCTACTTCCAAACCAGAACCCTATAATACTTGCAAAGATTGCCATCTCTTCGTTACTAAAAACTATTTCCATCGCAGTAGCAAAGTCTACTCCAGATTTAATTGCCCATATCAAACCTACTATATCCACAAATAAAAGAACAAAAAGCATAAGATAGGTGATAACGGGGCGAACACTAGCACGGAGATTAATAACCCAAGTAGACGCATTTTGCGAGATTTCAGCATCGTGTTTGTATAGTGCAAGTCTTTCTTGCGCATAGGTTTCCATCTCGACTTGATCCGTTCGGAACTCTTCGATGCGTTCTTGAGACGCAAAGCCAGCTTTAGCCATTTCCATGGCTCGTTCCATTTCCAGTCTTGCCATCGCTTGTTCATGTTTTTGGTCACCTTTATTTTTAAAATAATCTAATACGCTTGGTAAACCTGACGTTGCGAAACCTAATATACCTGAAATAATACTTAACATTTATACTCCTTATTTAGCTAATGGGTTAGTTGTAGCTTTTTGTAATGCTCTCATTTTATCATTAACGCCATCTATTTGCGACTTAACCTCACTTCTAATACTAGATAACGCTGCCTCTACTTCGCGTGACGTACCTGAACTAACTGCTTTTGCTTCACGGGCTAAAGCTATAGCCTCACTTGCTTTTTCTTGTAATCTAATATTAGTTTGCATCAGCTCAACATATCTCTCACGTTGGTCATTTAATGCATCTTGTAACAGTTCTATTTTATTAGCGTCAAACTTATTAATCACCGAAAGCATCTTGTTGTAGAGGGTTATCCCGTAATAAGCTCCTCCACCTAAAATCGGCAATGCTGTTAAGACCAGAGTTAACATCGTCCGGGAAGATAAAGTCAAGGAGAATGTTTTGTTGTGTTCCATATTCTTGTTCCTGTATAAGAGTTAAAACTTCGTTTAACTGTATTTCTTGCAGCTGAATGCCGTTGTTTAAAACATCCAGTGACATGGTAATACCAAACCCTGGAACTAATTCTTTGCCTTTTGGTACCTCAGGCGCTTGCTCTTCTTTCTCGTCCTTCTCTTCTTCGCTTTGCTTTGATTCTTGCTGCGATTCGGTTTCTTCTGAGCTGTTCGTAGTATCCTCTTTCTTTTCTTCTTTCGTCTGTTCTTGCTTCGGTTGGGTCTCGGAAGACTCCTCCTTCGGCTGCACCAAATCTGGCATAGTCGTCGTCAACACCTGCGCATTCTCCGGTGCAGTTACATTGTCTATTGCTGGAGGTTGTACACTCGTGGAGACTTGGTTTACTGGGTCTGTTGAAGAACCATCCGAAGTTGCTTGGGGTATAGTCGTTGATAGCGGCGATACGGGATCCGTTACGCTCATCGCGCAGCTTCTGTTTGTTTCTACCCAGTCTGTCCAAACCCCGTCTAAGTAAGGAGTTGAGCAGTTGAACTGTCTTACCTGAGTTATTGTTCCTTCGTAACCTGAATCGCATGCTATTTCCCTACTTTCTGCAGTATCAATACAAGTCGCTGGTGCTGGGCTACAATTTTCTGAAGTAGTGATCCAAGGACCGAATGCATTGGTTTGACAATAATAATCCCTAACTTGGTTAACCACACCAACAGTGTTAGGCTCAGTACATGCAAGCGTTCTATACTCCACTGTGTCACTACATATAGGCTCTGTTGCAAATGTTGAACAGTATGGGTCATCAGGTCGGAACCATGTGCAATAGTGATCTTCCAAAGCCACTGACACTTCAATACCGTCGCATTGCATACTGCCATCCAGATACCAACCGTCTTCTGTTTGATTGAACCCACAACTCCACGTATATCCATAATTACTCCACGTTGTCAGGATTATAAGGGTAAGTAGTAGCTTCTTCATCTTTTACCTCAGGCTTTTTTACCTCATAGTTCTGACCATATAGTTTTTTAAATCTACCAGGTTCTAGTTCCCACCAGGCTAATCTTGCTGCATCGCCGACTGAACCACCAACAGGGCATGGACTGCCAGACATTTCCATAGCGTCCCAGACATCTGGGTTTTTACAGAGCAACGACACTGCTGCTACCTTGAGGCCCATGTCATGTAAAGCCTTCGCGTTCTTTAGTCTCACACAGTTATCGTCTGTCATAACAGTCCCCCCTGAAATCGCGAAGACACCTGTGTTAGCTCCGCCGCTAACAGGTACAGCACATACATCTTGTGAAAATGCAGACATGGACGGTGCCATGGCTGAAGGGACGGGTTGGCCTTGATATTTTATGGTAGTAGTTCCACCAGCGAAAGCATACTCTGTTACGAGTAAAGCAAAAGCAACGCCCAATGCAACGCTGAGATACCAAACGAAATTTTTCAATTAAATGCCCCAAATCTATTGACTTATAAGCATTATTATACATTCTTTATTAAATTTTGTTTACTACTAATCCATCATTATCTAAACCATGTAATTATTGAATATCGAGTTCCTTGAGTTACAGGCATAACTTCATGTGGATACATAAACGTAGAAGGAAACATCAATACATCTCCTTTGTTAAGTTTGTATTTTAATTGCCTATCAAAGAAAGCAAATTCACCACCTTCATAGTCGTCATTTAAATGCATAGAACAACTTACTAATCTAGGAGCTTGTAAAAAAGTATCAACATGTTGAGAATAAAATTCTCCTTCTCGGTATCTCAGTAATTCATACCCTGTATCTTCAGCTATTTGTGCATGGGTATGATTACTATTATACTTCTCAATACACTGACTAGCTATATTAAATAAGTCATCATCTATTTTTTTCCTTATAGCACTGTCTTTAATTATATTATTGTGTGATAATCCAATAGTGTGACAGTTTCTAATATTTTTCTGTATTCCACCGCCTGTGTTAGCATCTACCCAATCATTAGTATTTGCATATTCAGTAAGAATTTGATCACATAGGGTATTAGGGATTAAGTTTTTTATAACTTTTATATAATTATCTAAAATATCCATTATTTATCCTATCATAATAATGTTGCCAATGATCTCCGTAAGCTCTTACATAATGTAAAAATACTTGTCCATAGTTATTGCCTTTATAAGATTCTCTCCAATGTCTAGAAACCATACCTAAATATATAGCAGCTTGTCCAGGTTTTAAATTAAAACTACTTGTTTCACCGTTCGGTTTTGTAAACCATATGTCCCAATCAGTATCGCCACCTAGATGTAACGTAACACTAACTTCACATGAAGGCCTATCAGTATGAGGTTTTAAAACTTCTCCGTTTTTATATAATCTAGAATATGCGTATGTAGGTAACATTGGTTCTTTTAGTACATCATTCATAAATGGTACTTTTGCACATAACAAAGCTAAAAAATCTTTATAGTTATAAGATGCAAAGGAAAGGGGGCATTGTGGATCACGAACAAAATTGTTTGAGTTGTTATTTATATCATTGACAAATTTTGTATATAAATCCTGTGCTTGTTTTAAAGTAATAAAATTATCAATAACAATATAGTTATTATTAACAAGATCTTGATTCATTAATTAATACTTTTTTAGATATGACTGGAAGTTTACTCTGCCGCGGCTTGAACCGCCGCCGCTTCCTCTTCCGCGTGTATAACTGCTACTTTTTCCGCCGCCGCTGCAATCGCTGCTTCTTTAGCTGCTTGCCATACATTAATACATGCATTTGTCCAATCTGGCAATTCTGTTATTTCATCATTTTGAATCATAGGGCTATCATATTCTATATGTCCAGTATTGTTATCATACCATTGCAACGCCCATAGATTATTTGGTAAATTACACGAAGATAAATCTAAATCATCGTAAGTTTCACCGTCTTTACCAACAGTGCCTGTTTCTTTTATTATTATTAATCTCATTTTTTATTGTCTCCTAATAAATTTTGTTTTGCAGTTTCGGCTAATAATCTAACACTATTTTCATTAGCTTTCACCATTTCATTTCTAAATGATTCTACAGCTGCTCCAGTTTCTCTTTGTGTCCCAGAGTTTTCTACTAGTAACATAGGCATCCAAGTTATAGCACATTGGTATTCATCTACTTCTTTACCAGTATTTTTATCAAATCCCTGTACTCTAGTAAACCACGCACACTTTAAGCCTACACACTCTTTTTTAATTAAAGGACAAAACGTTCCTTGTTCAATTCTCATTTATACCTTTCTATTAATCTTTAGATGCAATAATTAAGTCTACATATTGTACAGCAAGATTAATTGCACTACCACTAAAAGTACCTGAACCACTAGAAAAACTAAATGGGTGAGAGTGAGAACCTCCTCCACCTGTACTAAGGGTATTATAAGTTCCAAAGGTTGGTGTAGAAGAACTTAAACCATCTATAGCTGCAATAGGACCACCCCCCGCGGGACTTCGGGTTTGTATAACATGTGAATGGCTTGGAATTTGTGGTGTAGAAAGTGTTGTATTGCCAGCAGAACCAGAAACACTGGTAATAGTCACAGAACCAGTTGGAGTTTGAGAAGCAAAAGCTGTTGTAAAGTTAACAGAACCTCCTGATGATGCTGTACCAGACACCACTCTTAATGCTTTGTTGTCATGGGTTGTTTGTTTAGTCCAACCTGTTGGTGCTGTTGTTTGTTGGAATAACATCAATGTACCTGCATCAAAAGCTGCTGCAGCTGCAGATGTCCATGTTGTACCATTAGATGTTAATACATTACCTGATGATCCAGGCGCAACAAAGTTAGGAGCTGAAGTGCCATTACCTAAGATAACATTGTTAGCTGTTAAAGTTGTAGCGCCGGTACCTCCGTCAGCTACAGGAATAGGTACAGTTTGTGCTGTAAATGCTGAAGTACCATTACCTTTAACATATCCAGTTAACGTAGAAGCCCCTGTACCTCCATTTGGTACAGTAAGATCATTAGTTAAAGTTAAGGTTCCAATTGTAGCAGTTGAAGTTTCTAAAGCTGTAATATAGTTAACTCCTTCAACAACGTTTGTAGCATCATTAAATAGTAACATTGCTTTACCCGCTGGAACGGCTACGCCTGTGCCTGTTGAGTTCTTAACTGTAATTGCATCAGCACATCCGTTATTAACTAAATAAAATTTTTCAATTGAAGGTACAATTAAGTCTTGAGCTCCACCTGATGTACCTGTTAAGTTTAATCTCAAATTACGTGCTGTTTGAGATGCGTTTGTGTCTGTTAGTGTTAGAGTTACTGTAGCACTTGCGAATGTAACATCAGCTGAACCTGTGATAGCCTCTTCAATGGCTGTTCCTAAGTTGGTGTTAGTTGTAACACCCCAAGTACCTGATTGTTCGCC
>JGI11772J19994_1000240_pt1 | contig 12103 bp, 12 predicted proteins | sample Etolagsurwater0m_FD_19994 | JGI IMG/M metagenome (IMG submission 19994) | reverse complement strand
AGTTAAATAAAAGAAAGGTATAACAATGAATGAATATTGCGTTCAAACAATCGATTATAAAGAAGATGTTCCTTTTTTAATTTTAAATCCAGATCTTAGTCAAAGTTTAGTAATTGAAAAAGCAAAAGAATTAAAAGAAAAATATGGACTAACTAATATGCAATTAGCATTTACTACTTCTGTTCAAGAAAGCACGATATCAAGAATATTAAATAAAAAACATAAAACACAAAGAGCTATACTTTTTGTTTTAAATTTAGCATTAGAAGAATATAAAGAATATTATGAAGTAAAGGAGAAATATGACAGAAATATATGAATTACAGGCTTGGGGTAAAAATGAATTTAGAAATATTCACACAAGTGACCTAGAGCAAGATATTAAAGAAGCAATTATTAAGGTAGGTTTTGACCCACACGAAGGTCATTCAAATAATTATTATATAAAGGCTAATGAAAATGGAATACAGATAGAATTTGAAATGGTAGAAGCAGGACACAAAACTACAGCTATGTATGATATGTGTTATAACTCATTAGCAAAAATGATATTGCAACAAGGTAAAAATATAGAAAGGACACACATTGGGTAAATGTTGGATGATAGGTCAATTTGGACTTAGAAAAGAAATTTATTTTAGTTTAGATGAATTAAACAAAAGATTAAAAGATTTTGAGGATTTACAAGTAGGTAAAGATTATTCGTTATATGAATTTTCTAATGCACAATCACTATCAGATTATTTATTAAATTTACTTAATAATCAATAGGGTCTTGTAAACCATCAGGAGCTTGTCTTCCTTTTATACGAGGATAAGTTTTAGGTTTATGATTATTACAATATCTATACTTGTTATATTTTGATATAACAGTATCACAGTTCTCATCAATACAAATCCTTCCACTACTATATGAAGTAGAGGGTTTGTAATTAGGATATTTATTTCCTTTTATATAATCACTCATTAAGCTAAGTATAGGAGATATAATGCCAGGTAAAGGCTACTCATACAAAAAAGGTATGAAAAAAAATAAAGGTAGAAAAAAGAGAAGATAATGGCTGAATGGCGTGGAATGAAGGTCAAGTTAAACAATCCCACTAGGATTCAAAAAGGTGAACCAGGGTATGGTCGTAAGAAATTTAAAGTGTTTGTATCAGATAATGGGAAAGTTAAGAAGGTTATGTTTGGTGATCCAAATATGGAAATAAGAAAAGATAACCCAAAAGCTAGAGCTTCATTTCGTGCCAGACACAAATGTTCCACAGCTAAAGATAAGACAAGTGCAAGATACTGGTCTTGTAGGATGTGGTAAATGCCTTTCGTAAAAAAAGGAAAATATTATTATTCTCCAAGTGGTAGAAAATATACTGCAAAGCAGGTAAAGTTATATTACGCAACGAATGGATTTAAAAAATAATGGCTAAGAAAGTAAGTTGGATGTGGGGTGGCAAAAGATATTCAGGCACTCTCATTAGAGAAACTAAAACGCATAAGTTTGCTAGAACAGAAAATGGCAAAATAAAAAAAATAAAAAAATAATGGCTGAACGAAAAGTTTGTGCCAATCCTGGCTGTGAAACTAAGTTTAGAGCACAGCATAATAATAAACGATACTGTACTGTTCAATGCAGTCGTAAAGCACAACATAAGCGAAGTAAAGAAAAAAAACAAAAAGATTTTACATCACAGATGACTGCTGTGCGTGGTGAGTATTACGAAGAATATGTTAGAGATTATGCAGAACCAGTAGCAAATAATTTAATTAAAAAAGTTGATGTAGCAGATTTATTAGGTGTAACTAAATCTTTAGTATCTAAAATGCACGAAGCATATTTAATAGATAAAGAAAATCTAACTAAACAAAAAACTTGGAAAACACCAAAAGAAGCATTAATAGCTTTAGAGAAATTTGAAGATTTTAGAGATAGATATTTTCAAACAGAGACAGGAGATAAATACGAAACAGCAGACTTTCATCAGAAATGGATTCAAAGTATTTTACAAGCAATAGATGAAGGTGGCGAACAAATGATATTATCTCCACCACGACACGGCAAGACAGACTTACTTACACACTTTGCTGTATGGCAGATATGTAGAAATCCTAATGTAAGGATTATGTGGGTTGGTGGTAATGAGGAGATTGCAAAGAATGCAGTAGGTGCTGTAGTAGATCACTTAGAACATAATGAAAAACTCATAGAGGATTTTTGTGGACCAGGACAAACATTTAAACCAAAAAACAGAAGTGGTAAGTCTTGGACATCTGGACAGTTTACTATTGCTACAAGAACTGTAACTGGTATTAAATCCCCAACAATGGTTGCTGTAGGTAAAGGTGGAAAGATATTATCAAGAGACTGTGATTTGATTATTGCAGATGACATTGAGGACCACGGCACAACAATACAACCTAGTGCTAGAGAACAGACAAGACAATGGTGGACAACTACTTTGTCATCTCGTAAAGAGGAACATACAGCTATTGTTATTATTGGTTCAAGACAGCACCCAGAAGATTTGTATAACTTTCTTTTAGAGAACCCACAAGTTACAACAATCGTAGAGGAAGCACATAGTACAGAGTGTGTGTTACCAGAATTAGATATTGATGTACATACTGATTGTATGTTATGGGCAAGTAAGCGTAGTTACAAATGGTTACTCTCTCGTTTACAAGCTGCTGAAACAACTGGTGGTAAAGCTATCTTTGAAATGGTATATCTTAACAAAGCATTTGTAGATGGAATAACAATGTTTGATGTTGAAGAAGTAGATTTGTGTAGAGATGTCAATAGAACAATAGGAAACATACCAGCAGGAACACATTTAATTGCAGGACTTGACCCTGCTTCTACAGGTTTTCAGGCTTGTTTCTTATGGGCAGTCAATACTGATACAGGAAAAATGTATATGGTAGATATTGAGAATGAACAAGGTGGTGGCATTATTCAAGCCAAAGAGACAATTAAAAAATGGTATGAGAAGTATGGACTTGCACATTGGGTTATTGAGGAGAATGGATTTCAAAGAGCAATACGACAAGATAAAGATTTAAAAGATTACTGTGCAAGAATGGGTATTTATTTAGAAGGACATCAGACACAAAAAAATAAATTTGACCCTATCTTTGGCGTTGGAAGTATGAGAGAATTATTTAAAGAGGAATTAATTAGTTTGCCATATGGTAGTGCAGAAAGTGAAACTAAGAGTAATATATATCGTAGGCAACTAATTTATTTTTCTACAGGTGCTAGTAAGCAATCTGGTAGAAACAACAAGAGTGATGTTGTTATGGCTAGTTGGTTTCCTATGAAAGTAATTAGGAGATTACAAAAAGAACGACTAGCTGAGGTAGGATTAGATTATAAGCCTAGTTTTGGAGAATGGAATATAAGCGATATGAACGAAAGCCCTTGGTAATAGGATGACACCTGAAGAAATACAATACGCTATAACACAATTACATTTTGATAATCAAAGTGCTTACACAACTCGTGGGCGTATTCGTGCAATTATGAATGGTGGACCTGATGGTATTACTGCATTGTTAGGCGATCAACTACAAGGTTTCCAAGATTTCCAAATACCTGTACCTAACTTGATGATGTCAGGACTAGAACACTTAGCACAAAAGATAGGTCGTATTCCAAACCTCAAAGTAGATGTACCTAATGGTAAAGATTCTGAAAGAGCAAGACAGAAAGCAGAAAAGATTGGTCGTATAGTTAATGCGTATGATGAGGTACAAAAATTAGATTTACAAATGCCACAAGTAGGTAGATGGCTACCTGGTTATGGTTTCTCTGTTTGGGTTATTAGAGAAAAAAAAGATGCTAATGGTGTTCCTTATCCTATTGCAGAACTAAGAGACCCTTACAACTGTTTTCCTGGTTACTTTGGTGCAGACCAACAACCAAAAGAAATGGCAATTATTCGTAGAGTGCCAAAAGATGCTTTAGCTAATACTTATCCAAATAGCAAAGATAAGATTATGAAAAAAGATGATGCTTACCAAACAAACATTCTTGGTGTAGGTAACGCATATGCTTCTGCTTATACAGACCAATACAATGGTTCTTGGGCTAACTCCAATGGTGATGGAGATTTAATTGCAGAATATTACAACTTAGATGGAACTTATATATTCCATATGACATCAGGAACTATTCTTGACTTCATACCTAACCCACTTGATAGTGGTCCAGCATTTGTCATTGGTAAGAAATTTGCCTTTGACAGATTGCAAGGACAGTATGACCAAATCATAGGTCTTATGGCTTCAATGGCAAAAATTAATGTGATGTCAATAATAGCTATGGAAGATGCAGTCTTTACAGAAACAAACATATCTGGTGAGATAGAGAGTGGACAATATCGTAAAGGTAGATTCGCTGTAAACTATTTATCGCCAGGTACACAAGTCAGTAAACCTGCATCAAATGTTCCTTATCAAATTTTCCAACAGATAGATAGAATAGAACGACAACTTCGTGTTGGTGGTTCTTACCCTGTTTCTGATGATTCACAGTCTCCACTTAGCTTCGCAACTGGTAGAGGATTAGAAGAACTAGGTGCAAGTATGTCTCTAATGATTAGAGAATATCATACTGTTATGGCTGATGCTATAGAGATGATTGATTCTAAGAGATTAGAGTGGGATGAGAAAATGTATGGTGGTAAGACAAAAGCATTATCTGGTTATATGGATAATAAATTTTACTCTGAAACATACAATCCATCACTTGACATACAAGGATCATACAAGACACGAAGAGTATATGGTGCTATGGCTGGTTATGATGAACCACAAAAGATTGTTACAGGTTTACAGTTATTACAAGCTGGTATCATAGACACACAAACTCTACAAGAAAACTTAGATGGATTAGATAACCTTGTTAGAGTGAATGAAAGAATTACAAAAGAAAAAGCAGATAAAGTTTTATTTGACACATTGTTAGCACAAGCCCAACAGGGTGATGCCAAGGCAACTATGGCTGTTGTACAGATAAGAAAAAATCCAGATGATATGCAAAATATCTTGGATAAATTCTTTACAGCAGAAGAACCAGAGATACCTATGGCAGAACAAGAATTGCTTGGAGGTGCGACCTTACCACCACAGGGTCCACCACCAGGCATAGCACAGTTACTACAAGGATTAGGTGGCTAATGTCAATTAATAAAAAGTTTGCAGATATAGTACACAACTCATTAGGTGATGTTGATGAACTTGGTGATGATATATTAATGGATGAAGAAGTTTTCCAACCAAGAATATTTAGAGATGAAATGCCACCAATGGTGTTTCCTTTTGGTTATATGATAATCAGTTCAACTTTTATGTATTATGATGATGAGGAGCAAGATGGCAACGAGGAGTTCTAGTAACAAAGGTACTGATAGGAGAGCATTAAATGTTCCACCACCAGCACGAAATACACAAGATAATACACAAGCTGTAAGAAGAATACCTGGTATGCCTTATGGTGAACAACAAGCATTAACACAACAGCAACAAGCTGCACCATTACCAAAAGATACTACTCCACAAGCACAACCTGCTATGAGGAGACCAATACCTCAAATGGATGTGTTTGCACAAACACAAAGACCAAGTGAACCTGTTACATCAGGATTACCTTTTGGACCTGGTGTTACTCCAATGACAACATCTGAACAAGGTTTAGAAGATGTTAAAAACTTTATTTATGAAAGTTGGTTAGCAACTGGAGATGATAGTTTACTAGAGTTCTTGTAATGATTTACAAAAATTTTTCACAAGATAAAGCAGAACAATTTAGTAAAATTAATCAAACAAGTTTTGGTGTACCAAAAACAGTTATGGTACAAATGGCTAAAAACAATACTGATGATTCTTTTATAGAAAAAATGACTACTTTTTTTACGAGAAATAAAGTAGGTCCTTTTGAAAGATTAAAAAACTCTATTGCAACACAGTCAGGTGCTAATCCAGACACAGTATCTAGTTTGCGAGAATTATTTTTAAAAAATGCTTTTATGGGATTACGATCTGTGTGGGAAGATACATTTCCTAGAGTAGGTAGAGCTATATCTTTAAAACAACAAGGTGTATCTAATCCTTGGAAAAAAGCAGATGTAAGTCCTTATGGTATATGGAAAGCAGAAAGAGAAAAAGGAAATGTAATTGATTATGGAACAGCAATATTTGGTGACACAAATCCAGAAGATACACAAGAATATAAAGATTTAATTGACAAAGGTTATAGTACAGAAAAAGCTAGAGCAAAAGTATTGCAAAACAAAGGTAAAAATATATGGACATTGATTGAGGAAGAATCAAGAAAGGTAGATTTACCAGAAAGCACAGCGAGAGCTTTAGCGTCTAGGGGCAAAGGAACACAAGCTACTTTTGGTAGAGTTATGTGGCAACCATTACATTTTATTGTTGGTCCAGAAGATGAGGCGTATGATTTTTGGACAGGTACTGTAGATTTAATTGCAAATATTTTTGATCCTACTTTTATACTAGGTAAAGCTACTAAAACTGTAAAAGCAGGTAGAAAAATGTTAGCATTGTCTGATGATGCAGCAGCTAGTGTTGGTTTACTAAATGGTTGGGTAAGAAAGTCATTTAGTAAAAGAACAGTAGAGCAAGTTATAGATTCTAAAGATGGCGACAAAATTGCAGAGTTTTTATTAAACAATAAAAATAATCCTGCCACAATATTAGAAAAATCTAATTTCAAATTTGTTAATAAATATATTATGCGTGACCAACAACTAGCAGATAAAACAACAAAATTTATGTTAGATTTGCAAAATATAGAAGAAACAGGAGATGCAGGATTAAAAGCAGTAAAAGAATTATTAAAAAACAATACAAATGTAGTTGCATCTGCAACAGAAGGTATGGTTCCTAAATTACAAAAAATTGGTAAAATTCCTCAATATTTTGATACATACTTTGGTCCACAATACAATATAAAATTAAGAGCTAGTAATCCTGATCAATTGCTTGTAAATTATAGTAAGTTTTTAAAACAGTTAGACCCAACAGGTAAAATAGTAGATAGAAATAAAAGATTGTCTAATTTAATTGGTGAGTTAGATGCGTTAGGAACAAAAGATCCATTTTTAAAAGGTAATATAATTATCAATTCAGTTGTAAAAGATATGGGTTCATTAAGACAAGTTATAACAAAAAACTTTGAAGATACAGGTAAGTTAAATGACAGGTCAGAAAAATTAATTAAAAAAGTATTTACTAACTTAGGCAAATACATAGAGGAAGTACCAGATCAAGTAGGTAAAAACAAAAGAGTATATACACAATTAGGTAATTTACCTAATGAACTTAAAAGTCAATGGGCAAGACAACTTAGTGAGAGAGGTTGGTCATCAGAAGAAATAACAAAAGGGTTTGATACATTTGCTAATCAACCAATTATAGAATCTGTATTAACAAGAGATTTAACTTTGCCACAACCATCAGAAGTTATAAAACTAGTTAATAGTTTAGACAAAAGTATGAAAGGCAACTTTTTAAGAATGGCTGATATTATTGGCGAAAAAGGAATAGACAATGCTATGAATTATTATGTTGGTAAAGTCTTTAAACCTATTGCATTGTTAAGACCTGCTTGGACAGTTCGTGTTATAGCAGAAGAACAATTAAGAGTTATAGCTGATGGTGTTTTAGGAATTAGAGATAATTATTTAAGTCCTATGAATATTTTAGGAAGAATGGGATTAATAGATGTAAGACCTTCTGCTGCTAGGTCTGGTTGGTTAAATAATGGTGTATTTGAAGCAGGTATAGGAGAAGCAGAATCAAGAGCATTCAATAATCTTACAGGTAGATTAGATAGATTAGGCATAGAGTTTGAAACAGTACAAAGAGTAGGTGGAGCAGGAACTGCAACACAAGCAAACACCTCTAAATGGAATCAAGGACAATTTAGAGTTATTAATAATTATTTAGAAAGTAAATTGACAAAAAAAATTGCAGAAATAAAAATGTTAGGTCCTGATAATGCTGTATCACGACTAAAAAAATCTAAAGCTATTGAACAACTTATAGATGATTTATTAGAAGAAGGTAATGAATTAAGAGATGCTATGTTGGCTATATCTACTAGTACGAACAAAGAAAACATATGGCAAGTATTAACTGACACTACTGACAGAAATTTAATTAGACAATTTTTAAATACATTAGAAAAATCAATAACAGCAGATTTATCAAAGAGTGGAGATCTTACAGCAGAGATGTGGGAGTTACTTGCTACTGGTAAATTTAAAAATGCTGATGGCAAAGTTATAGACATAAAACAAATAACAAGAGGTTCTGCAACAAAAGCAGAAATAGAATTATTTAATGCTAACCAATTAGGTTCAAAAAGAACTAGACAAATAGCAAAAACAAATGCAGATAATCAGAAAAAAGCTATTGATGAATATATAGCTAAATTTGGTGATGGTTTAACTGAAGATGTAGGATTTAGAACAGTACCTATGGAACTTAAAAGTCCAGGCATAGGACAAAAAATAACAGAGCTAGGTATGGAGTGGTTAATGACAAGACCAACTAACAATATGTCACGAATACCAGTTTTTAAATCTACTTACTGGAACAAATCAGCAGAACTTATATCTATTAGTTCTGAATCAGTAAAACAAAAAATATTAAAGGGTGCAAAAAAAGCTGGTATTAATGAAAAACAAATAAATAAATGGGATAAGTTATACAAATCTGCTGGTGAAGAAGGAATAGATGATGCAGAACTTATAGAAATATTTGCTAAAGGTGCTGCTGTACAAAAAACAAAAGATTTATTGTACGACATAACTGAAAGTAGAAGATTTTGGGATGTTGCAAGGTGGATATTTCCTTTCGGTAATGCTTATCAAGAAGTATTAACAACTTGGTTAGGATTGCTTGGTACAAACCCTAGTATTGCATCAAGAGGTTCAACTATATGGAATGGTGCAACACAACCAACAGATACATTAGAAGATACAGGTAAAGGTTTCTTTTATGAAAATCCTATTAACGGATCAGTAGTATTTAATTATCCTGGTACAGGATTAGTACAAGATTGGATGTTTGGCGATTCAGAAAATCCTTTAGATGTTAATGTAAATTTACCTGTGTATGCACAAAGTTTAAATATAGCTGCGACAATACTTCCTGGTTTTGGTCCTGTCATAAGATTACCTGCTGCATTTTTATTTAGAAATTATCCAGAAGATAGTTTTGCAAACGAAATTATTTTTGGTGATTTTCCTGCACCAAACATAAAAGAACCTGGAGATATAGCTAGAGCTGCAGGTGTTGTTCCTGCGTGGATAGATAAATTTTATAAAGTAGCTTTTAACAAAGAAGAAAATTCACAAGGTATATTTGGTAATACTGTTATGGACACATACGAAGCGTTGTTATATGCAGGTCTCATTGATGACAGTAATGAAGATGGTTTTAAAAAAGGTATGGATTTAGCTGTAGATAAAGCAAAAGGATTATTTTATATAAGAGCAGTATCGCAGATGTTAGGTCCTTCAGGTGTTGCAACTCCAATATATGAAATAACACCAGAAAACTCTCGTATGTTTTTTTTGGAAACTCTTGCAGATGAATACAGAAGTATTAAAGCATCTAACAATTATGATGACACACAAGCACTAAAAGTATTTACTGATAGATATGGATTTAATCCACTTGCATTAACTGTATCTAAAACTATATCTATAGAGAAATTTCCAACAACAGAAGAAGGTTACAAATGGTATCAACAGAACAGAGAATTGTATGAAGATTATCCTTATGTTGCTTGGTATTTAGACCCACCACCAGAATATGCAGAGTTTTCTTTTACTGCGTATAGAGAAGGATTGTTTGAAGGCAAAAGAGAATATCGTACACCTGAACAATGGGCAATAGCTAAAAATAAATTACTAGGTGCAGTAGCATTAGATAAGTTTGAAAGAGATTTAGGTATTGTAGGAGACAACACAGAACCTGCTAGATATGTTAGAAACAGATACAAAAAACAACTTATGGATAAATATTGGGGTTATGGACAACCTAACATTGTTGGATCACCTAACAAACCAACTATAGATATGCAAATAACACAGTTAGAAAAAATGGTGAAAGACCCTGCATTACAAAACAACAAACAAGTTATTACAATAAATAAGTATTTAAAACAAAGACAAATGGTAATTGATTTGTTAGTAGATCAAGGAGAATCAGAAACAGCTTGGAAACAATCTAATAAATATATTGCTGTAAGGCAGATATTAAGAAAATATGCTGATAATCTTATAGATGAAAACCCAGATTTTGGTCCTATCTATGACCAATTATTGGCAAAAGAATTACAACCAGAATATGAAGATGATTTGTTGCTACAATTAAATCAAGGTAATAATAGATAATTATGGATGAGCTGTTAAAAAAATTTAAAGATGAAATATTTACTCTACTAGATAGAAGAATTAGTGGTGGTCCAAGATTTGTTCCTACTGCTGAACAAATTAATTCAATTATGTTAGCAGAAACATATATGGATGCTAAAGAAGCTGCATTATCCTATGGCTGGAATGACTATGTAAGTATGTTTGAAGCAAGAAATAAAACAGATATATCTCCTGAAGAAGAAATGATGATGCAATTAAGAAAAGAATTGCAAGATTTACAAGCATTTGATAATCCATTTATAGGTGTTGAAGGCGATACAAAAATAATGTATCAAGGTGTAGAAACAACAATAGCTGATTATGGTGACAATTTTTATAAAAATAATGACAATGATTTTGAATTTTTAAATTCTACACCAGAACAAATAATGGAGTTACAAGCTGACTTAGTTAATGCAGGATTGCTAGGTCCTAAAGTAGGCAAACCATTTAGACCTGGTGTGTGGCAACCAGAATTAGAGGGCAAAATAATGTATAGTTTAATGTTTCAAGCTAATTCTATAGGTCTAGGTAAAAAAGAAAATGGTTGGCAAAATGTATTAGAAAGTTATATACAAAATCCTGTTGCTATAGGATTACAAGTTGATCCTTATTTACCACCAGATTATGACAGTATTGCAACAAGTGTAAATAATTTATTCAAACAACAATTAGGCAGAGACCCAATGCCATACGAGTTAAAGTTGTTAGCTAATACTTATATGTCAGAATCAGAAAAAGCATATAACCAAAAAGTTATGTTATTAGAAGAAGCAAATAATATGGTTGCTACTCCTGATAACTTAATGGAGTATGGTAATCACATACAGAAAAAAATAATAGAAGAACAAGAATTAACAGAAATAGACCCTAGTGCTGGTATGTTTGCAAAGTTTCAACAAATAACTGCTGAAGAACAAGAAAGGTTAAAAGATTATGGTGATATTCAAACAACTAATAGTATCATTCTTAATAGCATCACAGGTGCTCCAAGGTAATATTATGGAAGTAGATAGAGACATTATGAATACAAATCCAGCTTTAATAGATGTTTATTTAAATGCATTAAAAATGAAAGAAAGTACAAACAATTATTTAGCTAAACACTCACCTAGTGTTATAGAAGATTTTGTTACAGGAAAACCTATAAGAGTACAAGCATTGGGTGCTTATGGAATACTTGATATAAATTGGGATGTATGGTCTAAACAAGCTGGACTTGCTGGTGCTGACTGGAAAGATAAAGCTGCACAAGATGCAGTAGCTAAATATAAAGTACAAGAGTATTTTAATAAATTTGGTTCCTGGGATTTGGTATCTGTTGCTTGGTTTGCAGGACCTGGAGATGCAAGAGATTTAAAGAATACAGGAACATTGGATATGAGCCAACAAGATTCTAATGGAACAGACATAGCTGACTATGTTGCTGGTATGAATAAATTAATTGGTGAAGAACTAATGAATATAGAAGTGCCTATGGAAACATTTACTATGCCTTCAACTGTTGCAGGTCCACCAACTCCACCTGTTATAGCAAAACAAAGAGATAACCAACAAGTCTTTGCAGCACAGATATTAGATGCTATGACTAAAGCAAATGCAGGTGGTATGAGACCAAGTTTTGAATCACAAGTTCCAGCACAAGCAGGAGA
>JGI11772J19994_1000236_pt1 | contig 12283 bp, 23 predicted proteins | sample Etolagsurwater0m_FD_19994 | JGI IMG/M metagenome (IMG submission 19994) | reverse complement strand
AGTGATTCCATCCACAATGACCACATACTTGCATTGCTGTCAGCATTAGTGGCCGAAAGGTCTACACCGTAAGGCGCAAGTGTTAGCTCCCAAGCACTGTGATAAGTGTTGGCAATATCATATTGCGAGTCTGTACCCGTGCCATCAGCGGTGTCATAAACAATTAACACCTTGGAGTGGTCGATACCACCTCTGTCTTTTTTCTGTAAGGTGCTGGCTACAGTGATTGGCATCAGCTTTCAATTCCGTATAAATTTCTTAATACATTCTTATCTTCAGAATAACAACAAGTAGTGCCGTAAAGTTCCCAACCGTCTTTCGCTGCTATTAGCTTTCCGCCATTATCTGAATGGCCACAAGCTGACAGTATGGGCAATAAGGGCTCCCTGGCTCTGTACCATTGATATGTAATCTCCTGACCCAATGACTCGCAGAACTTAGCCCACGGACCTAGAGAGTGAAAAAACTCTTCAAGCTTGTAGGGAACTCTAATCGCAAGCTCATCATCAGGCACACCCGCAAGGCTTAGTTCACCATGTAAGGCGTCCTCACCCACAAGCAAAATAAGCGAGGGGTTTACATACCCACCCGCTTCTTCGATTAACTGAACAAACTGTTTCATGTTTTATTCAGGCAAGACCGTGATAATCAAATTCATCACTGCGTTGGGCTTGGCTGTCAGTGCAGCAATGAAACCCGGTGGCATCAACATTTGAACCACCACTTGACCGGGATCGCTAGTCAGCCCCAAGGTATCAACTAAGACCACTTGCCCGATAAACTCAACCATGCCATCAATGAGAATATCCGCTCGCGTGAACGGCAAACTGATGGCGGTTTGTTCTTGAGTCGTTTGACCGTCAACCACCACACAGTTTTCAACCGTTGGGCCGCATGTGCCAGTGATCGGGACCAGTGAATTACCCCATGACAAGTCATAACTGGCTATCTCATCGGGGCCAAGCTCTGAGCCATCAACCCTTTCACTAGGTTGTGACCAATTCCAATTCACCACCACTGAGCAAGTCAGTGTTTCAGGATCACAAGCACTATCTGGAATTTGAAACTGTGCGTTAACGGAAAAAGCCAGCAAGGTGCTGGCCAGTAAAGTGATGATGTTTTTGAAGTGCTTCATGGTGCTGGTCCTTTGGTTGCTTACTCAGTGACTTTATCAAAAATCTGCATTAACACGTTCTTTGTATCTTCAACTTGCACTTCCATCCGGCCTTGTCTCGCTGCTACATCCGTGATGCCTGTGTGCATTGCCCGTTGACGGTTATCAATGGCCTTCACCTCATCGTGAATGATAGATGTTTTTTGCATCACTTGGCCCATTTGCCGTTGCTGCTCCATCATCCAAGCATGACGATTGGCAAGCTCTTTGTCCATTTTCTCCATCGTCATATTAAATTCGGAGTGAGTGACAAATTCATTCGCCATGACTTGCGGAGTCAATTCTTTCGCGCCAAAAAATATACCGCTTCCGCCGCCAATATAAGCAATAAACCAAGCCCATGGCGGTATATTCGGGAAGTTGTTTGTGTTGGGTGTGGGTTCATTCATCTTTGTCATACTCCCGGACTATTAGCCAGATAATAAAGCGCTCAATTTGGTGGCGCATTAGATACGACAAAGCAACCACTGAAAGTGCAAGCACGAAAATCATGCTGCAGGTCTATCGCCTAGATAGTGGTGAATAATCTGACCTAGTTTTTCAAAGTCAGAATGTTCAGGGCCAAAGCCTCGAATATAGCGCTTGTATTCATTGCCAAAGCACTTATTTCTTGGCGGTGCTAACCAGACGACATCAGCGGTGTTGATGAAATGATGTGATTTGTTTTTTATTGTGTCTTCAGCTTCAGGACTGTAGAACTTTTGAAAAGCTTTTGGTGAATTGAATGTGACGACTGTATCAACCCTTTGGATTATCTCAGCAAAACATGAAGCAGCGGCGCCACCATAGCTGTGGCCTTCAATCACCCACTTCAAATCTGGATAAGCAAGAAGCTCTTCATGCAATGGCATCATGAAATCTTCGGCGCGCTGATACCAACGCTTTTGAGCCCGGACATCACCAAATCTTTTTCGAGCAAACCAGAAGTTATCACGCCAATCTTTGCGATCATTTGAGCCAGCGATAGCCGCATGAACTTCACCCTTATGGGGCAAGGCTTCCACATAAAACGCATCAGGCCCAACGGTAAGGGTAGACCGTGAGTAAACGCGCTCTGAAAGCTCAAGTGCTGTGTATGCGGTATCGCTGGTCAAAAGGGTCATGGCTAACTATCCTCAATGGGCGTCAAGATACGCAATTCTATCGCCTGAATCAATGACTCTATGCGAACATCCAAATCTTCAAGCTTTTGGTCCACTTCGATTTCAGTGCCATTCAGCAAATTAATGACATCACCATAAGCCGCTTGCACTTCAGGGATCGACGCATAAAGCAAAGCCTTGCTCCCAAGGTTCTTGGCAATCAATCGATTTGCGGCATCATCAGTCAAGTCATTCACAGAATTAACTTCATCTTGAATGGCTCGCAAATCAGACACTAACTTGGCCAATATCTGAGGCTTTTCAATGCCAATCACAGTGATAATCGCGCTGGCTAGTGGTCGATACTCGTCTTTCAGTTTGGGGTTGAGCTCTCCATCACCAAACGTGTCTTCAAAGAAGATCCCGCACCCACTCATCAAAATCATCAAGGTGATCATTACTAAGGCTTTCAAGTTGTTCATTGGTTCGCTCTCCATGGTGTTGGTGTTGTGCCTGAAGCAGCAATAAAAACGCAACCGCCACAACGATGAAGGCCACGTTGATAGTGGCCAGTAGTAAAAATTCTCTCAATGTTTCCCGCCAATGCACCGCTAAAGATCCTCTCTAAAGCCCATTTCCATGGTGTGGGAAAGCTCAACGGCACGAACACCAACCTGTTTTGCCCATAAACTATCGCGCATTTCTGCAGCGGCTTTTTGATAATCGCCTTCATCGATAGCGGCCCACATTTTCTTGAATCCACTCAAGCGAGTCTGCCCAAGATTAAACAGCATATTGATGATCACGTTCTTGCGGTCATCAGTATCAAGTTTGTGGTAACCGGGGAATGATTGCACCTCGACCAAAACATTCTTTAGATCGACATCCAGCAAGGCTTCGGCATGTTCTTGACTGAATGCGGCATCAATGTTGTGACCGTAGCCAATGGTATTGGCACCCGCTGTGCATTGGTAAACGTGCAAACGCAAACCTTCGTGTCTTCTAAGGTCCGCTTTAACTTGCTGAATATCCATTCTATCAAGCCTGTGCAATGCGTTTCTTTCCACCTTCAACCAGCACTTCTTCAGCGGCGGCCCGGTTTTGGGCTTCAGCTTGCGCTTGCGCTAATCGTTGGCGGTGTTCAATCAATTTCTTGCCCTTGCGTATCACGGCATCAGGCACACCATCGATTTCACCCACCAAGAATTGCGCTTGATCGATGTCAACGGTGTCGAGTGCTTGAGGGAATACCGGGGAAACTTCAATAGCATTGGCCACAAAGCGCTTGATCGCGTTTGATTCTTCTTGGCGCTGTGCTCTGGCAATCGGGGACAAATACCGCACGGAAAAGTTACGGTTAACCAGTGATTGCGGTGGATCGCCTAGCTTGCCAGCTCTGAAGTTCAGGCCAAACACCCGTTCAATGGCTGGTTGCAAATACTCGCTAGTGGAACGGGAATAGATCGGGCCTTGCAGCTTTCGCACAATGTTCATGCGCTCTGAGATTTCCAGCGCTGTGCGTGGCTGGCCATCCAGTGGCGGCAAGTTGTTGGCGTTGAAGGTTTGCTTAATCTGCTCTTGAATGCGGTCTTCGCTGATGTAAGCGGTCCTGAAGTCGGTGCCGGTCACCAGTGGCTTGATTGAATCCGTGCTGGCAGCCATCACCATGCGCTTGGCACCCAATCGAACGGTGCGCGGGTTCAGGATCCCATCATTGACACCCACGAACATGCCACCCACGGCAATATCAAGGTTAGCCAGCTCAAGGCGCTTGATTTCGTTGACTGATCCAATGTCACCAAACGCTTCATAAGTCGGACCCACGGCATACGGTGAAGCGGGAACAGACAGCCAGCGTGGAACAGCGCAAGGAAACTCATGATAACCAGATTCACGGACCACTTTCTTGCTAGAAAGCTCAACGTGATAACTCGCAAACGGCATATTCCGGCCAAGCTTGGCACCCACCGCAAAGATTTCACGGGGTTCAATGGCTTGCAAGAACCAGAACACTTCATTGAATTTGTTGTTGTTCAGTGCTTCCCGGATGTTCTGGGGAATCTCGTCACCGTATTCATGCTTGGCTTGCGCTGCAGTCAGTGGGAACTTGCGGTAAATCGTATCTATTCGCTTATCCCGGCGCGTACTGGCTATGAAACATTGGGCCAATGGCCAGTGCTCGAACTGTACTTGCTTGAACTCGTCTTCAAAAATATAGAGCACAAACCAACCAGCAACACCCAAATCAATCAGGCATTCCATCGATTCACTGGCAAAGTTTGAAGCGTTAAATGATTCCCACATGACCTTTGCGGCATTGGATAGCCAGCGCTTGTCATCATCGGTGGAGTCATTCAAGTACAGATCGAACCATTGCACCTGTTCAGGCGTAAGGCCATCTTGAAGCTGTGAAACTTGATCACGCAGAGACCGGGTGGCGGTATTATCCAGAATCCGGCGCTGCTTATGAGCGGCACCCGTTGATGAATAATCCAGCGAATAAAACCCTTCACCGCGAATGGGTAAGGTTAAATCAAAGCAATCTTGGTAGATGTGAACCAGTGGATCACGAACACTTTGCATGTGTTCAAAGCGAGTGACTACGTTTTGACCATTGGTCATGTGATCACCCTAATGTTGATCTGGTTTCTGACTCTAAAGAACTGTTTGTTTGGGCGCGTTGTTGCGCTGATGTGGTGTCAAGGCTTGCGGCTCTGGCTCTTCGTCTGCGGTCAGATCGCCGGGTGTTGGCTTCAATCGTGGCTTGTCGTTCAGCCTCAAGGCGTTCAGCCTCAAGATCACGGGGCTTGGGTGCATCAGGTAGATCAGGGCTGAATGTTCGATCACCAACCGATTCGATAGCGTTATCTACGGCTTCGATTGGGTTAAAGTCTGAGCATCCCATGACAGCTGAACCGGGTAATTAAGCGGATTAAGCGCTTTTTCGTGGCTTAGGCATTGGGCAAATGTAGCCCACTTCCGTCAAAACAGCCTTGGTGATCTTCGTGGGATCTACGTCTTTGCTGTTTGCCACGTTTGATGCAGATGTTTTGGGTGCGGCCTCCCGGTGTGCGGCATCAGCGCGCCCTTGGTCATAACCACTCTTGGCCGCTTCAGCCATCAAGCCTTTCAGGTATTCGCGTTGCTCTTCAGAAAACTCCGGTGCTGGTGTTGGTGTCTCGGCTTCCTGAAGCTGTGCGGCGGCTTGCTCTTGCTCAACCTTGTCATTGGCTTCAGCGGTCGCTTCGGCACTTGGGCTGTTCGGTGTCTGTACGTTTCGAGTTCTTGGCACGGTGGAGCCCTCAAGGTGATCTGGTCAAGGTTTACTCTGCAATCGGGCGCGATAATAAAACCATTCAAACCAGCATGTCAACGTGTTTAATTTTTCGACACCATGCGTCATAGTCAGTTTTTGTACAGTTGGCTGACATCAGATCCATCACGCCAATGGTGATCTCAACCCGTGGCTGCCGTGAGTAGCGCTTGATGAATCCGTTCACGTTCACAATCTGGGCGTCATCGTGATAGGCCACTTCGTTCAATCCGTCATAGATCGCTTTTTCGATGTTGTCCACATCAGGTTTGACCGTGGGCACGATGTCACCGGCAAGCGCCGCTTCCTGTTTCCACACTGGCCAGCTCTTTGGGACCGGGTAAAACGCGAGCACTGACACTTCGATTGGTCGGCCAGTGGGCTTCACCGCACCACCTAACGCTTTCTTAAAGTTCCACGCTATGTTTTCTTGGTACTTTCGGGATTTGGCTGGCAGGTACTTTCCGTGCTTTCCATCGGCTGCACGTTGGTTGCCGAATGGGTTCCCGTTAACGATGTATCTGATCTGTGACATGGTGTTTTTCTCAGTTGAATAGGGCAGCATCCTACCGGGTGAAAGCCCACGCAGAATGGGCAAAGCATGTCTGGCCAATCATTCATCATCGGTTGCACCTCAAGTGAACCAATCTTAAATTATCCAAATCATCAGTGCCACCGTCACCCCTAGCAATCAAGTGTTCAATGGTGGCGCGTTGATTCTTGCTCTGTCTTCTGCGTGTTCGATTGAAGATCATGGGTTCACCGCACCAGTGGCAATTGTCGCCATGAATTTCACGAAGCCTTCGCCGGATGTTAATGCGCTCCGTCTTGTTCAACGTGCGGTGGTTTCTAGACACAGCTATCAATCATCTTCTGAATGGCGTCATTGGCTATCCTAACGCTTTTGTTGAGTTTGAACTTGGCGCTGACTGTGCCGTTGTCTTTTATTTTCCTGAGAGATTTCTCATACATCGAGTCACCACGAAATTCAGAGGGAACAATAACGTCCGGCACCCACGCCGCCAAATCAACATCACGCTGTTCTGGTTTTTTAGTCGCCACGTTGTCTTGCCCCCCGCATATTCTTCAAAACAAATGTTGATTGCACCTTGCGGCGATAAACAACACCGGCCTTGATTATCTCACCCTTTGCAATGAGTCTGTCAAACTCAACGATGATTTGCTTTGGCTTCACATCGCCCAATTCTCTTTCAAAGAATTTGATCATGTCTAAGCGAACGTATTCTTTTTGGCTTAGCAATTCAATCATTCTGGATTGTGTTTGATTTAATGGCATGCGTTCGTTCTCCTTCAGGATTCGCCGTGCTTGCAATATTTTTTCAACCGTTATGCCTTCAGCCATGCTAAATCATCCCGGCATCTTCGGCTTCATGTAACGATAGATCAGCAAGATCAGCGGCAAGGTCCACGCGCTCCTTGAATAACTTTAAATCCCCATTGTAGGGCTCACCAAGCCAATCAGTTTTTTCAACGCAAGGCCCAATCACTTCAAGAAAAACCTTTTGCCAAAATTCAGCTCTCTTGGTTGCGTTTAGATCGTTTAAATATTCTTGCTGTTTAGGTGTGAGTTTTGAATCAGTCATGGCTAGAACTCCAGCATGATGGCGTGGCGGTTTTCTCTGCAGCTGTAAACCCAAGTAAACCAGCGAACATAATAATATGATTCTCTGCGTGGGCATGCAGGTGATGACAGCGGTGGGCACTCTGGTTTTTGAAACGCGCGCGAGGGATTTTGCTTTGTTTTATTGTTGTTCATCAGAATGGTATCCCATATTTTTTATCATAATCAACACCTTTTTCAAAGCCATTCATGAACCCAACAACGGCGGCCAACGATGTCAGCTGAATACTTTTCATCTGTGGTTTGGTGTCGTTAACCTCCACAACGAAGTAATTTTCTTCTAATCGAATCCTGAGATTTAGTGATTCAGCTTTTTTTTCGAGCGCTTGAATTTTCGCTATAACCCCGTAGGCGTCTTTGGCGGTAGTCTGTAGATATTTGCTCATAGTTAACCCCTTGATGCGGTGTGGTGAATGTTTGTTACCGGGTCCGAGTCGTAACACTGAGGGCACCGGGTGTGCCAGCTTAGGAAATCCAGCCCATCACGGACCATGCGCCGGCCGTTGGCTAGTGTGGGCCTGAAGTAACCGGGTGGCACGATGATTCGGCCCTTGTATTCAGACATGACTTCCACGTAATTGATCACCGCCTTGCGTGGCTGCGTTGGGTTGCAATCAGACGATGTGCAATGATCCGGTGGCTGTGGGATGTCATTGGCCATGACCGGCTTGGTGGGTGTCTCTGGGTTGAATGCGCCCATCAGCTTTTGGCCTCAAGTGACTTGATGGTTTGGTGTAGCTTGCGCCTGAACATCGAATAGATCATTCGCCGTTGCTTGGTGAATGGCTTGTAGCTGGTCACTTGGTAAACGGGCACGATTTGCTCAAAAAAATAAACGGCTTCGGATCCCTCGAACTGAACAGCAAACGAGTATTTGAAATTACTTTGCGGTCCTGATGTGAACCCGGCCAGTGGTGGTGTGATGATCAACCGCTTACGCTTGATTCTCATGGCCCACCCCTGCAGTGTGTTTTTGATCGATCGCTTGAAATTGTTTTTCAGTGATCAGCCCGGAGTGCCTAAGTTTTTGTTGAAACGGCATGGCTTGCCACTCGATGACGCTTTGTTGGATCCATTCCCGTTTTCTCATGTTGCGCTCAAAATCGGTTTCACGGGATTGGTTCCACATGGGATTGCCATCGATGCCCGGGTTGTTGTCGAATTGTTGAGCAGCAATGGCCTTGATCGCTTTTTCACCAAGTACCAAGTTGTCGAGAATATGGGCTGGCGTTGGGTAGAACTTCCCTTGGTCGGGATCCGTCAGGTGTTTTTTCAGCGCCTCAACAAATTCACGTTCTGGCACATACTCAAAAATCGATAGCCAAATCTCCAAAATCTCCGGGGTCATCGGGCGCTGGTAAACGGTCTCCAGTACCTTGCTGGCTGTCGCTATCGTTTCGGCTGTCATCGTCATGATGTTGGCTCCCGTGCTTGGCTAGAAATTCTTGAACGGCTTGATCATTTTTTTCTTTGGAAATCTCGCCCTTGGTTTTGAACTGATTGATTTTCTGTATTGTTTTTTGATCCATTGAACGGAGCCAATTTCTAACGGCTGCCTTCCAATCTTTCATTGGATTTTTGCCCACCTTCCAGCCCTTTGATTCATAGAAATCAATAAACTTTTCGTGTTCAAATTCTGGCCTACGTCCTGTCCTTTCAAGCATGTAATCGGCCACTTGCTCAGTTGTTGGTTTTTTAAACTTTTTAGCTAAGGGGGGACTAATATTTTGACCTTCTTGGGTAGTGGGTAATGGGTTACTGGGTAATGGGTTACTGGGTAATGGGTTACTGGGTAGCATGTCATTCGCATCGGTTTTTGATGCGTTCGCATGATTATTTGATGCGTTCGCATCTAATTCGCATGATTGCTGGTCAATATCTAAGCTCCGCTGATCATCCAGTTGTTCTTTTTCGCGCTGCCTATCCCACTTTTTTTGAGCGCTTTGTCTAGCTTTTTCAGACTTCTCGTAGATCGCTTTCAGCTCGTTTTGTATACGATTTTGAGTGTATTCACCGTCATGATTCTTATCAAAAAAACGATCTAAAATGTAATTTAAAGAGGCAAGTTCAACATCAGTTCGGACCCCAATAGTGCGCCCTATTTGATCAATATTTGAAGGCAAGGGGCGCTCACTTAGGTAGCATTCTTCGATCAAAAGGTTGTATATACCGTGATCAAGAGGGGTTAGCCCAAGCGTGTCAGCTCGGTAATCTTTTATGTGTTTTCGGTAATGATGCACTAGCTAAACCGCCCCGAAATTGTCTGCATTTTGATCTTTTAAATCGCTCTTGATGGCGGCAATTACATTCTTTTGGTACTTGATATGGCCACAATACCCACGGTATTGGCCACCCAACTCAGCTGTTATTTTGTCCAATTCTCTGAGCTTTTGCTTGCAATATTCCTTCTCGATCACAGCATTGTCGTACTCTGCTTGTAACAGTGAAAGCTTGTCTTCGGCGGCTTGAAGTTGCTCTTGTAACGTCATTTTAAAACTCTCTTTAGAGTGCCCCCACTGGTGATAGTGGGTAGCAAAGGAAGACCTGCGACGGTCAGAGACCCCCAATAGGGGCACTTTAAAAAGGGCTTTACGATTTAAACCCTTTGCTTTCGTAGCGCTATCAACGCTCAGTTAAACTAAGTGCAGTCTCTCCCGCTGTCACGCCTACAAAAAACTGGTTGCTTGTTCTTGGGGCGTCCCGTTAAACACTATTCACACGTACCAGCTTGTGGCCAGCTATATAGATTCGTTTCTAGCTGGAATACCGTAATAACCGTAGAAGTCAGAGCGAATCGGTATCAATTAATTAATGATAGTTTCAAGTTTCCCAATTTGTCAACTTTTTTAGTCTTCGATAGTGAAAAAATCGTCAAGGGTCACATCAATCTCATGCTCTTTATAGAGCCAATTTGACAAGATTTCGAGTGAAGAGAGGGTGGGTTCTCGCTTGCCATTTTCATAATGTGAGTAGGTCGAAGGGTCTACACCCATGCCGCCAGCGCACTCTTTGGCCTTCAACTTGATGCCTTTATTGTTCTGGCCAGACCGTATTTTCACTAGATTATTAATCAAGTTTCATTCTCCAAACTTATAAAAAAAGCTTATTTAATCTAAATTTCTATAGGAACATCCTATCCAAATGTAAAATCTTGGTCAATTGAACAATTTAATGTTGCAGGATCTTTGTCGATGTGCCAATATTTAATTGTGTTGAGGTGATAGCGGCACGTTAAATCAACAAAAGCAAAGGTGTGAAATGAAAAATATTACTTTTACCAAAGCAGAAGTTGAATTTGAAGGCGGTGAGCTTTGCAGTGTTAACGGTCGCAGCATCACCATTGTGGTGGGTGACGATGGTTACAATGTTTACACCAATAGTGATGGCCAGCTTGTTTCTGGTCCTTGCCGTAGCCAGCAAGTGGCCGAACTGAAAGCCATTGAAGGCATGTCTAAGTGAGCTATTTAAGAAGACCCCGGCGCCCCAAGCCAACGTGCCCAAGCTGCGAGAAGGAAATGCAAACCTTCCATCTTTGCAGCGGGTGCAATGGCTCTGGTGAAGGGCGCGTTGAGTCTCAGTGCTGCGATCGATGCCACGGCGTTGGTGAAGTTCACGGTGAACCTTTTTGCCCTGACTGTGAGAGTGAAGACAATGTTTAGAAAAAACGGATTAACCGTCAACATCAAGAAATTCAAAAGCCGCTGGCTCGTTGGCATTGGCATCACATCAAACTGCACCCTGATTCAATGGCAATCATTCCCGCTGACTGATCGCGGTGAAAATGATGCTCGTATCACTTACGCCAACATGGCTGAAGTGGTGAGGCAAAACCGGGTGGTTAGCTTTGAGCACTTTAAGCGCGCCGCTTATCAATCGGAGGCGGTTTGATGTTTGTTCGGATCCCCACTGACTTGATCCCCGCTGAAACTGTTTTTAAATGGGTTGAGGCTAACAACCACCCACTGCAAAGCAACACAGATGGGTTTTATATGTTCGCTGACACCATGGACAAGGTTGCACTGGCACACTTTGCGCGCCTTCATAACTGCGTAATGACTCGAACCAAGCTTGATTCTCTGCAGTTTGTACGGTCCACAGCGGTCACGCCTGAAGAGAAGGCATTTATTAGTGAGCAGTTTAAAAATGATTGACTACTTGGAAACAGGCATTATGCCGCCCGGCGTTTACTTTGATCTGTCAAATGAGTTTTACCACGGCAAAAGCAAGGGGGCCAGCTCAAGCTTTTTAAAAATGCTTTTGGAGTATTCACCGGCTAAAGCATTGGAAAAAAGGTCTAGCTTTAAAGCCACCGCCACCATGCGATTGGGCACCGCTGTTCATACGCTGGTGATGGAGCCGCACAGATTTGATGCTGAAAACCTAGTGATTAAATCCGATTACTGGAAGGCGCAACGGGAAGCCGAAGCAGCCAACCCCGGTATGAATATCATCAGCCAAAAGCAATATGAATACGCCAAGGTGATGGCTGCCAACGTGCTTGAGCACCCTATGCTAAAACACTTGTTTGCTGATGGCACCGCCGAAGCCAGTGTTTATCAGTGGTACAACGGTCTAAGCCGTGATGATCAAACTGAATACCGTGAGATTATTAAGGTCCGTCCCGACTGGTTGCCCCGTGGTCACTCTTGTATTGTCGATTTAAAGAGCGCCATGGATGGTTCATATTCTGGGTTCGCTGATGCGATTATCAAATTTAGATATGATCTTTCGGCGGCCATGTACAAAAACACTTGCAACAATTGCCCCGAGTTATTGGAGTATTGCGGCGTTCATGCCTTCACAGAATTTATTTTTGTAGTGGTTGAGAATGTGCCCCCGTTTCAAGTGTCTTGGTTCAAGCTGACTGAAGACGATATGTTTCACGGGCTTCAGTTGTTTGAAACGGCCATGCACCGTTTGCATCAAGCTAGAAAATACGATTGGCCAGCTTATACCATTGACCTTCAAGAGCTGCAGTTGCCGCCGTATTCAAAACGACTTCCAATCATTCAATCAGGGTATGAAAAGCTATGAACGATACAACACAACCAACCACCGCCGCCGCACCACCC
>JGI11772J19994_1000234_pt1 | contig 12290 bp, 13 predicted proteins | sample Etolagsurwater0m_FD_19994 | JGI IMG/M metagenome (IMG submission 19994) | reverse complement strand
ACATATTTTTCATTGTCATCCCGAAGGATTGGAAACCAACGTCCTCGGGCTGTTGCATCATACAGTTCTGCTTCAAATTTACCACCGGGTCTCTTAAGCAAACCTAGTGCATAGTCGGGAAAGACGTTGGATGCCTCCTTAACCTGACCAGGAAACTTTAGTTTATCTGGCTGCTGGGATACACCCAGTAACAGGTTAGGAATCCTTTGGGAAATTGTACTCATCGTGCAAGTGCGTTATACGGTTGATAGTTATTGTAATAGTTTTCACCGTCACGCCACCCGAAGATGCTGTAGTCACCTTGTTGGCAATCATATTCGATTGCAGTGGCACGGGTCATTAATTCTTGTTCTTGCAGTAGTCCAACGAGTTGTGACTCGCCAACTGTTTTAATAGCAGCCATACGTGCAGCACGTGCTACAATGTAATTTTGAATAGCTGCCGGTACCTCATCAAACTCATAAAGCCAGGTAATATCTACCTTTAGATCTTTAGTAAATTTGTAGGTGTGGTGAAGTCGGTCGTAGAGTTTTTTTCCACGGCGTACTACATCAAAGTCAGAACGATTAACTTCAAAGTTGGTATCGATTTGCAAAGCATTAGTAGGATACAGAATCTCTTGAGTAGTAGAGTCTGGCTTCATGGTGTATGAACGTTCAGTGTTGAACATCCAACCCTCACTTTGCACTTGCTTATTTACTTCACGTAGTGTCGTAAGTACGATAGCAACTTCAGGGTTTTGAAGATCTAGCGTGGTGACAGGTGCCTGTCCCACGGAGCTTAGCATTTGGTTTACAGCATCCAGTTCGGTGGACGCAGCATGAGTGACAGGCATAGTAGTAATAGATAAAAAAAAGGGGCACCCGAAGGTACCCCCAAATAGATCAGAATGCAGCAGGCTTGGTAGCGGTACCGGCAAACAGTTCCACGCAAGCAGCGGGGTTCAGGTAGTCAGCGCCCATGGCGAGACGACCCAGAATCACGTCGCCCTGATAGATCACGGAAACGTCACCACTGGTAACTTGGACTTGAGGACCGATGGCTTCCACGCAAGCGGCGCCTTCCTTCTGGAAGATCAGACCGCAGCTGTTAGCAAATTCAGTTTCTTCACCGTACTCGTTGTTGATACCGGTAACATCGTTAGCGGCATCTTCAACAGCAGGAGACACGAACGAACCGGTGTTACCAGGATCGGTAGTACCGGGGTTGGTCGCAGAACCAGTACCAAACTTGGTACCGTACTGGCTGAAGAACGGAATGTTCATCGACTTGAAGATCTTGATACCGGCGATTTCGACGATACCTTGACCCTTTTGACGTGCAGTACCCTGCTCGTCACGGTTAATCAGACCGTTCTCACCGACCTGTTGGATCAGTGCATAGTACTGGCGGGGGTTAAGAACGCCCACACGCCCTTCCTGGCTGATGCCTTTCTCATCCATTGCAGCAGCAGCATCGTAGAATGCGTTAACCAGTGCAGTAGCGGAGTAAGCATCGGAAGCGTTGGTGGTAGTACCGACGCGGACCTGAGTACCACCAGGCTCAACAAAGCTAGCCTTGGTGATAGGAGATGCAGCACGTGCACCGCGAGTCAGAGCACGGAAGATCAGACGGTCATACTTCTCAGCGAGAGCATAGCCGATCTTACGAGAGATCTCAGCACGCAGGTCGTAGTGAGCAAGAGTCTCGTCAAGGTCGTATACGAACGCGCTGGAGATCAGCAGGTCGTCAACCGTGACGGTCTTCTCAGCCACCGGAGGTGCACCGTCGCTGTTGCCAAGGATGGCGTTACCAGGAGTATGGTACTCAGCGGTCGTGCGACCGGTGTAGATGAACTGCATAGACTTACCGTTGGTAAGAGTACGCTTCATCACAAGGTCACGAGCAATTGCATTGTACTCGAAACCTTTGAACATCTCACCGCTAAAAAGCTTGAGATACAAAGCACGGGCGTCACCCGTGGAATTAGACTGACCAGGACGAGTCAGGCTCGTGGTCAGAGTAGAAGATTGATGTGCCATTATACAGGAGTAAGATTAAAATAGACTTGCTCCCAAACGTTTGGAAATTTTTTGTTAAAAATGTTGTGGTCTATCCCACCGTCTAGACGGTCAGAGGTATCGGCGTACCGGCTCCAACCAATGCAAGGGAGGTCCGACTCTGAGGTGCCTCCCAAGCTGTTTACAGAAGGTCTTTAAGACACTTCTTTTGTTTACGACATTCAGGTTTCTTATCACCGCAATGTCCGCAACGTTTGAACGTTACCTCTGCACCAGCAGGCACTGGGGTATACGGGACAGGAGTTGCTTTAGCAGCTTTAGATTGATGCTTACTGGGCATAGTGAGGATTGCGATAGTCAACACCGCGATAACGGAGCGTCTCTACATGGTAGCGAGCAGCGCGGCGTTGATTGTTTTTGATGAAACGAATGAGGTTGATAGACATAGTTCGTACTGAGGTAAACCTGACCCCCGTTCCATGGTCAGGCAGTATGCGTCCCGAAGGATGAACGTACGAATAATTAACCGATTGCTGGTGCAGTCAGTGCAACCGGTGCGGACTCGGCAGCAGCCAAGTCCAGTGGGAAGTTGTGAGCATTACGCTCGTGCATAACTTCCATACCGAGACCAGCTCGGTTGAGGATGTCTGCCCAGGTGTTAATAACACGACCATCAGCGGATTGAATGGACTGGTTAAAGTTAAAGCCATTCAAGTTAAACGCCATAGTAGACACACCAAGAGCAGCAAACCAGATCCCCACAACAGGCCAGGCAGCCAGGAAGAAGTGGAGACTGCGAGAATTATTAAAGCTAGCGTATTGAAAGATGAGACGCCCAAAGTAACCATGAGCAGCGACGATGTTATACGTCTCCTCTTCTTGCCCGAACTTATACCCATAGTTCTGGCTAACATCTTCAGTCGTTTCACGGACCAAGCTAGAAGTAACAAGGGAACCGTGCATAGCTGAAAACAGAGAACCACCAAAAACGCCAGCGACCCCAAGCATATGGAAGGGATGCATAAGAATGTTGTGCTCAGCTTGGAAGACAAACATGTAGTTGAATGTTCCCGAGATGCCCAACGGCATTCCATCAGAGAAACTGCCCTGTCCAAATGGGTAGACAAGGAATACAGCTGTTGCGGCAGCGACTGGTGCAGAATATGCGACAAAGATCCAGGGCCTCATTCCTAGTCGATAACTAAGTTCCCATTCACGTCCCATGTAAGAGAAGACGCCAATGAGAAAGTGGAAGACGACAAGTTGGTACGGTCCTCCGTTGTAGAGCCACTCATCGAGTGAAGCGGCTTCCCAGATTGGGTAAAGATGTAGCCCGATTGCGTTACTTGAGGGAACGACTGCTCCTGAGATGATGTTGTTTCCATAGAGTAGAGATCCGGCAACGGGTTCACGAATGCCATCGATGTCCACAGGGGGAGCAGCGATGAATGCAACCAAAAAGCAGACGGTTGCGGTCAGTAGGGTTGGGATCATAAGAGTCCCGAACCAGCCAACATAAAGTCGGTTGTTAGTAGAGGTTACCCAAGAACAAAATTCTTCCCAGGCAGACCTACGTTGTTGTTGAGAAAGTACAGCGGTCATTAAAAGTGCAGAGATTTGTTATACAGGGTATGTATTTGAGCACTTTAATGAGCCCTCCCAAGGCTCACATCCAGTGGAGGGCTTGGGATATAATCAGAGCTTGTACTTCAGACCGACTTTAGTACCATAAGAATTGGTGTCGTCGGACACAAAAGAGATCTCGCCATAAACGTCGAGACGGCGGGTAGCGGCAACAGAGCCGAACACCTTGCCAGTGAGTTTAGTTTCAGCTTCACCGTCATCAGGGGAGAAGACGGTAGGACCAGCTTGCACACCCCAAGAGGTGAGACCATTACCATCTTCATAACCAAGATGGAAATCAGTAGCCATGCCCTGATAGTTGGAACCGTTAAAACCGGAGTTGTTTTCGACGTTCACATACGGACCTGCCAGTGCGGGAGCAGCGGCGAGGAGGGTTGCGGGGAGGATAGCGAGGAATTTCATTAAATAAAAGTTAGGATTTTTTAGCAGTTTTAGCGGAGCGTTTGAAGTTAGCAGCCGTGGGCGCTCCTTTAGACCCAGGCTTTCTCATTTTTTCACCAGACCCGGCAGCGATGCGCTTGCGTTTGGCATGGATGTTTGCATACAAACCAGGTTTTTGTTTAGCCATTTAACATTTCCATTTACGTATTGGCAGGCGTTGGGATTTAGCCAATACCTGAATAAAGTCCGATGGAGTCAAAACGTGTACTACTTTTTTTTGCCGCCATTTTTTTTGCTACCCTTTTTTACAGGTGGGCGACCTTTTTGGGAACCATAAGTTCCAGGACCATAAGGCATTACCATACTCCAGGAATAAGTTGACCAGTCACAGCATACGAACCAATCGCAGCCATCACGCCGAGCATGGCAAGCCTGCCATTGAGACGCTCGGCGCGTTCGTTGTGGGGGATAGAGTTTTCGTCGATGTACATAGGTGGTTCTTTAGCGTAAATGTTAGTGCGTCCACCGTCTTCAATAACAGTAGACATCAGAAGTTAAGACTAGGTGAGTTGGCAAGTTTTTCCATAACCTCTTGCCGGTAGGCAGGGTCACGGTCATAACGAGGGTCGTTCATATCACGTACGACTTCCGCTTGACTACGATAACCACCAGTTGCCTGAGCAGGTTTACCTTGAATCATGTTGTTTTCGTAGCCCACGTTGTCTTTGTATTGTGATTGGAGACCCAGCAAAGCAAGGTTAATAGCAGCAACGTCACCAGTTTCGATCACGTTGTCAAACGCTTCAACAGTAGCAGCGTCAAGATTTTCAGCAGCCCATGCAGTCATCTGTTGGTACTGCTCTTGACCGCCTACACTGTTGTAGATACCTGAAACTTCATCGTCAGATAGTTCACGTCCTTGTGGAGTGTCATCAGAATCTAGTGTAGATTGATACCTAAAATACGCATCGACCAGATCCTTACTATCCATGGCAGAAAGTTTCTCCAGCGACTCTGCGCTGAGTTCACCACTGCTTGACATCTCAGTGTCAATGCTGTCAAAGAGTTCAAGGGTGGCATCGGTTTCTGCCTCAGGTTCAGAAGTTTCTTCCTGCTCTTGAGTGGGTTCGGCTTGCTGATCATTTGATCCGAGTTTTTGTTGCAGCTCAATGTAAGCTTTTTCTAGATCCTGTGCACTTTTATATTTACCTGCAAGCAGGTTGCTCTGTGCATCTTCCATTGCCTGACCGACAGCAAGGGTTTCGGCGTCCCGTTCTTCAGCAATCTGAATTGCTTGGGGATCGTTACTAGGATCGTAGGTTAGTAGTTCAGCCATAAATTATTCAGGTGAAAGTGCCTCCGCCATCATGGCTTCAGCGTTTGGATTTTTAGTGGGATCTAACATAGGCGCCTTCATCATCTGAGGTGCCTGCTGTAGAGCCATCATCTCTTGCTCTTGTTGAGCAGCAGCTTCAGCTTCAGCTTGTTGATCATCCATACTCTTGACAAGGTTGAGAACATCAATACCTTGTGCAGCAGCCAGACGCTTGATAGCTTCGTCAGCATTGATGAACTTCATCATAGCATCAGGTCCAAGTGTCTGTGCAATCGTTGTGATAAACGCAGTCAACGATTCACGATCTTGACCACGACCCAAGGCATTGATACCAGCCACGATAGTAGGCTTGATCAAATCCTTAGGATACTTGGGCAGCTGACCAGAGCGGGACAGTACCAAAAGTTTACGGTTGAGATAGGGGACTAAGAACTCAACGGTCAGCAGACTGAACAGTCCACCAAGTTGTTGTTCCAGTTCTAGTTGTGTAAGTCGTACCTCTTCAGCTGTGGTGCGTTCAGATTGACGCACGTTCAACACAAGGAACGCCTCAAGCAGACGTCGTTCAAGAGTCTGCATCATCTGCAAAGCCGTTGAAAAGTCAGCAGTTTTACCCACTTGGATAACACCGATGTCTTCAGGACGACCTTGGACGATAGCTCCGTTGCCAGCCTGAGCAATTGTCTGAGGCTTAGTCATGGAGCTAGGGCTGACAACAAACACCACCTTAGCAGCGCTTGCAGAGCCTTCTACCATAGCTTGTGACAGTGCGTTGAGTGACTTGAAATCACCAAGGAACTCTTCTACGCGACCGCGACCGTAATTCTCACCATCCACCGAATTGAATCTCAGTACCAACCAGGGGTTAGCATCTTTAGGGGACTTACCATCGGTGTTCGGAATGACTTTATCGAAAGCTTCCTGGTGCCAGACCCAACGATTGTTGTCTAGCTTGACGTGAGTATAGATCTCAACGTCCTGTGTGTTGGAACCCATGCTAACTGATTCTTTAGCTTTGAGTTCTTGGAACTCCTGAGGCAGGAGCTGTTTGTTAATTAGTTCTTTGGTTACGATCTCAATTATGTTACCGTTACCATCACGTTCTACAACATACCGGTTGAGTGGGTAGTGCTTGATCCCATCCTTACCCATAAATAACAGGGCGTTACCACCGACCACAAGATGCTTGATAGCTTGGTGTACAGCAACACGATCACCAGATGCGGCAATCGAATCCATCACCATACGCTCCATCTTTGCAAAGCTTAGGTCAAGTTCAGATCGAATCTCAGCAGGCAGTTCGGTGCCTAGCTTGGAGTCATCCATCTGAAGTTTAAAGAAGGCAGTCTGCGGCGGCAGCAACGCTAGCATCAGTTTAGATGCCAGGGTCACTACCGCTTTACTGCCTACGCTTTGCCAGGGTTGGCGTAGATTCTTGTATGTAGGTCGGATCTCATCACGTTGGATAAGATACGGAAGGGTCAGTTCAGAGCACTCAACTGCAATGTCTAGAAAATGATTACGGTAGCTGGTTAGATGATCATACCTACTACGTGCGTGCATTAGCCTAGGTTAGTTGAAGATCCTTGTTGACTCATAGCGATACGGAGTCGATCCATACCGCGTTGTCCAGAACCGCGTTTCTTTTTCTTACGGCTCTTGATAGTGGTGGGGTCTTTTGCCATTGTTGCCAAGTTAGCCTGCATGGTTTGTTCCATTGCAGAAGCTTGTGCCTCGTTTTGTGCTTGAATTTGTGCCAGGCGCTGCTGGTTAGCAGACTCCCTTGCTCTCATGTCAGCTTCGTAACGACGTGCATCTTCTTGTGCACGACGCTCGGCTTCACGACGTGCTTGTTCTTCACGACGACGTGCTCGTTCGGCTTCTCGTCTGGCGCGTCCGCCATCTCCGCTACTCATAATTCTTCGTTGTCAATACGTGAGTTAATCCAGTCCACAACACTACGCTGACCTGCTTGATACATAATCGTTTGGATGTTTGTATCTGGACCGGGATTGGTCAGCCGAAATCTATCCTCTAGTTCAGAGACTAGAGCGTCCACAGTCAAGCCAATGTTAAGCGTACTGTGGGAGGTTTGTATTTGCATGTTCAAAGAAAGCAGGCATACGAGCTGCACGGGTGGCAGACAGTTCGGGCGCTTTGCCCTCATACATTAGGCGATCACTAGAATCGACCCAAAATTTTTTGTCCAAATATTTATCGGATGCACCAACCTTGAGGGGTTGCATGACCCAGTTGATTGTAGCCTTCCTCAATTTATCCAAGGACGGCGAGATCTCAAGCCCCAGCTCTTTGCATACGAGAGAGTTGCACGCCACGTGGATTTGTTCGTCTCGTGAGATGTCCGCTGAGACTGTTCGCATACCAGAATCACCGTTAAAACGAAAGAAGGGTAATAGAACAAAGAAAATCGCACGTTCGGCAACCATTGCTTTGGTGATCGTGTGATCAGGATGCTCAATCCACGCTTTTTGCAACGCCAGTGCTTCCTTTTCAGCTTTGGAATTAGTGCCGTAAGAGTTGGCAATGTAACCCAAAGCCACGTCGTGGTTTTCTTCGTCTTTGACGTTTGTTTCGAGGAGCGTGCGAGCCGCAGCAGGGACATTCTTTTCTAGAGCATCAGTAATAAAGTCTCCGACAGGAAGTTCCATGTGTCGGAGTGCGAGAGCACGGAAGATTGTTTCCTCCGCACCCTCTTTGCAGACACCAGCTGTAGTTTGTACTGGTGTCCACTTGCGCTTACGCGCCATTAGTTTTTCATAAGGGTTCATTCTTGACAGTCACATTCGAGTTCTTCATTTAGTAGGTCTGCAAGATACTCATCGACGTCCTCTTGAAGTGCTGCGTAAACGTCAGACTTATCTTGAGTGTCGCCCATGACCTGCAAACTGTAGTAAAGGGAGGTCTGAGGAGATTCCAACCACTCTTCGATAAAGGCTTCGTCATATGTGACGACATCACTCCAACTGTTGAAGCTATACCCGTGAAGAAGTCCCGTACGGTTGAACAACCGCATGATGCCATCAGCAACACGCTTGTAATTGTTCCAACCGACTTCACTAGCGATTTCTACATCGCCATAATCATATGTTTTTACACCAAACGTATCGCTATCGCGGTCAACCGTACGGCTGATAGGAGGTGCGATCTCTGGAGTACAGGTGTAACCATCCAGATCTTTACTGCGGTAGCTGCAGGATGCAGTCGGTGCAATAGCAAAGGCACGTACCATGTTGTTAGCTTGTGCAATGCTAGCAGCCAAATCAATACCCAAGCCAAGCTGTACTACCAGCTCAAAGGCTGGGGTCTTTACAGTCTCACCGTCCAGGTATTGCTCCAAAGCAACACCGAACTGCTCGTAGGTTACTCCGTACCGCCGAAGTAAGTTTGCAAGTCCGAGTACTCCAAGTCCCACCTGTCGGTCTGTTGCAGCTGGGAGGTACTCACCAGTTGATCCAACACCTGTTTTGCCATGGAGATCGCACAGCTGGGACATACCTTCACTAAAAGCTGTTGGGATGTCGTCGAACTCGCAGGCACCGAGATTAATATGCTGCAAGAGGCATGTTCCTCGTGAGGGCAGGTATACTTCGAGGCATACATTTCCTCGGATTCGTTTGTTGTCTGCATCATACTTTACTTTGTTGAGCCAAATGTCACCGGATTTAATTCCGTGGAGGAGTTCCTTCTTAAACGTACACCTCTCCCACCAGTCGGGGGTGATGTTGATGCATCTCTTGACCCAAGGTAACTCGGATCGAGAAGCAGTAATAAAGTCAAGGGCATCAGGATGAGATAGATCAAGATGCAACACAATCGCACCGTTCCGATAGGTGCCACCCCGCCTAAGTATTTCATTTAGGGTCGAGAAGATTTTACCAAAGGACACCGGACCACTTGCAACAAGTTGGTCATCACCTTTGTTGGATACTGTACCTTTTGGACGCAGTTTCGATAGGTGAATAGCAACACCAGCTCCGTTGCGTAGAGCATGGCTAGCAAACCTCCAGCTGGCTTCAATGCCTTCTGGACCTTCCATCGAATCTTCGACTACAAAGACTGTGCAAGATACTGGAAGCCGTGACTCAGGGTTGTCGAGCCACGATTGTACACGTCCAGTGCGTGAGATATAAGAGGTGGTCATTTAAGAATTAGATCGTTCAATGTAGGTGGTGCATAGTTCGGTCCCTTTAGAACCTTACCGTCCTCTCGGTAGACAGGTTTACCATCTTCACCAAGCTTGGACATATTGGAAGCATGTACTCTGTGCATAGCTTCATCGAGATCCCACTCTTGTGAAGCAGCAAACTGAAAGCAGACATACACCAGGTCAGCGAGTTCTTTCAATTGGTCACACTCATCTTTTAAATGGTAAGCTTCATGAAACTCAGACCATTCTTCATCGATCAAACTCTTCTGTATAGTTCGGTGTTGAGGTCCATGCGTCAGGTTGTACGCAGATCGAAAGCTCTCTGCTTGAGCTAAAAGACTCGTGTGTATGTAGGAGTTCATTTTCAAGATAGTGGATGGCTTTTTTTAGATCATCTACCTTGCTGTCCTTATAGCCAGCACGGCAAATGTATTTAACTGCATTGCCAAGGTGGTAGTTGAGCTGCTGATCTCTGATGAAATCCCAGACCTCTATGGTTCCTCGGGTGTAGTGGGGTGGTGAGTTGGCCACTGTTTAACTAGGTTTGATACGGTATTGCCAAGGCAGAAGTTCTGCCGTTGGAGGGCTAAAAATAATGTAATGATGTCATCTTTGTCAGCTGCTGGAAGCAGATCCTCAAGCCGTCTTAGCTTGAAACTCTGCTCCATTGTCAGCTCCAATACTGGCATCGGTGGGACACCAGGGTATGACGGTTCGGTGTTCTGCGTCATAATTTTCGTGTGTAAGAATACGTGCGAGTCGTGCATTGGTCAAGGCTACCTCTTCGTCAAGATTTTTGGAAGCAAAAGCTTTGACAACAGTATCCCACGTGTAACCATCCTCTTCAAACAGAGAGACCGCACGCTTAACACCGATGCCAGGGACACCACTGTATCCGTCAGTTTGATCACCTGCAAGTGTCTGAATGAGATGCCATTGCATACCTTGTTCAGGTGTGATGGTCATAACCTCATCCATGTTGTACAACTTGCCAGGTATCTGTCGCATGTCCTTGTCTGGTGAAACAATGATGTTACCGGGGTTAGCCGTAGCATAGATACCCATAGCGTCATCAGCTTCAAGCTCAGGCAAGATGATGACTTCATACTGCTGTTTGAGTGTAGAAATTACCCGGCGATAACCACAGGGCTTCTTTCTATTTCGATGTCCCTTGTAATCTGGGTAAATTTTTTTCCTGAAATTTTTAGAGTCACTGAAAAACAGCACCAGTTCTGGTGTGTCCCACATGAAGTTGTTTTTAATCTTTGACAGCTCACGCTGTACGTTGGATAGTGCTTCGGAGAACTTGCTGATAACAAGGATTACATCCTCGCCAAAATCAATCTCATCTTCAGCACCGGCGCAGGATTTGTAAACTATGTAGTCTGCGTCAATTAGTAGTTTCATACACAGGTAGATAAATATAGTACGGCTTTCTCAAGTCCGTGGATGTTGTCCCCTAGCTTTCCCAGACCTGTGTTACACTCCCTACATAACCAACCTCTAAAGGTGTTTGTTTGATGGCAATGATCCATATTGACACTTTTTGGACCTTTCCCATGTGTCATTGGCGTTTCACATATTTGGCAAGGAGTTCCTACAGGTGGTTTTACATCTTTTAGTTTTACTCCAATACCGAAATGCTTCCGCAATGCTTCATCAGATCCCCGGCGAGTAGCAGCATAACACCCCTTACACTTGTTATGAGGATAAGCAACACCATGTGTATTACGTCTTAATCCAAAGTCAACTTCTGGATGGGAACGTCCACATTTAGTACACGTGCGTCCGTTAAGATCTTTATTCAATGGACCTCCGACCAGTCACTCCCTTGTTTTGCTTCTGCACTGATTGGGAGGCGTAGTGAATAGTGTTCTCCAGCCGCTTCAGCGCTTTGTACCAGGGATGCTGATAGAGCGTCTGCGTGGGCGGGGTCGCACTCGAATTGTAATTCGTCATGTATAAATGCGAGCTGTGAGCAGCACAACTCTTGTGTGTTTGTGTGATTGATGACCATCCACCGCTTTGCAACGATACCTGCACCTGATTGTAGCAGATAATTCAATGCTTTGTGCGGACTGTCAACTTTGATCTTTCGTGTGTCTATTGATCGAACATAGCCCTTCTCAGACGCTGTTTTGATAGCCTCAAGAAGCTGGGCAAGCCCGTCAATTGCTTCCACAAAAGCTGTACGTATTTCTTTACCTTTGGATTTAGCTCTAGCTGGGCTGAGAGAGGAGTCATAACTCAATCCAATTTTGGCATCACCGGCACCATAGAGGAAGGCGTAGGTAACGGTTTTGACAGCCCTTCTGGAGATACCAACTTTGTCGGCATTGACTTGGTGAATGTCCCCGTTAAGGAGGATGTCAGCGTAGCGACCCGCATCATAACGTGCGAGGTAATGAGCAAGCATACGAAGCTCGATCCCAGCGAGATCAGCGCCAACAAGAAGCTGACCCGGACTAGCCTGGAAGAGTTGTCTGAAGTTTGAGTCACTGGGTACTTGGGCAAGGTTAGGGTTACGGTGTGCACATCGGTGTGTGTTAGTTGCGACGGAACAGTGATGGTGTACTCGGTTAGCATTCGTACACAGCTTCAGCCATGCGTTCGTGCCTTCCGAGATCATCCCCAATTTCTTCGTAATATCGAGACACTTCAGAAAGTCCTCGGCAATCGAAATCCCAGCGGAGGCAGCCTCTTTCAAGATAACTTCGTCGATGATCGGCTTCCCAGTAGGAGTCAGCTCCGTCGGCTTCCA
>JGI11772J19994_1000233_pt1 | contig 12295 bp, 7 predicted proteins | sample Etolagsurwater0m_FD_19994 | JGI IMG/M metagenome (IMG submission 19994) | reverse complement strand
AGTTCCATTGTCTAGTGGTGCTGTTGGGTCTATTAAAGTATATCAATTATTACCTGATGATGGTTCAGGTAACCCCGACTTCACCTACGCTCTTAAAGTAGCATCAGGTATGAAAGTAAGTTCTGAATTAAACTCTGATGTAGTATTTAGAACACTAGAACCAATTTACTTTTCTGAAATGTCTAACTTGGGAACAGATAGTAAATTTATTACATCATTCCAACAAGAAGCAGGAAGTACAACGTTTTGGTTGATTGAATACAATAAAGAAGTACCTATTGTTGCTGGGACAGAAAAGACATTACAGATTCCCGTCGGAGACCCACAACAGTTTTATACAATTGAATTACCTGAAGATGATGTAATTGAGGTATTATCGGTTCAAGATTCGGATGGGAATACTTACTATGAAGTTGATTACCTGGCACAAGACAGTATCATAACAGGAGACCGAGTAAGTACTAGAACAGAACAACCATTCTTTCAGACCAAACTATTGAAAGTACCAAGACGATTTATCACACGGGTAAATAAAAATCTAAAATTAGAAATACAATTCGGTAGTGGTACAACTGATAGTGAAGATACCGAAGTAATATCTGCGATAGAACAAATTAAAAACAATACTAACTCAACAGAATTAGCACTAGACCCAACATCGTTTACCACATCTAAAACATATGGTAAGGTTCCATCTAATACCACACTTACTATCAAATATACAACAGGTGGTGGTGTAGAAACAAACGTACCACAAAACGATTTGACTAACCTAAATGAAGTTGTTTTTGAAAATGATACTACTTCGTTTAGTGGTAATATATCCACACTCAATCAAATAAAAACTACATTAAGTACCACTAATGTAAGTTCAGCAAGCGGTGGAAAGGGGTTACCAACAATAGATGAGATTAGACAAAATGCATTACAATTCTTTTCATCACAAAAAAGATGTGTGACATCAAGTGATTATAAAGCTAGAGTGTTGTCAATGCCTACAAAGTTCGGTAGTATCTCCAAAGTATACGCACAAAAACATAAACAAGGTGTCGTACAATCATCACCCAACTCAACAATTGATTTATACCTGTTGGGGTATGATAGCAACGGAAAACTTACAACACTAAACACACAGACTAAGAAAAACCTATCAACGTACCTAGAAGAATTCAGACTACTAACAGATGGTGTTAATTTGTTAGACGGGTATGTTGTAAATATAGGTGTTGATTTCAGCGTGTCTGTATTTAAGGGATATAATAAAAATGAAGTATTGTTACAATGTATTGAAATTGTAAAAGACTTCTTTAATACAAACAACCAAGACTTTAACCAACCAATATATCTTTCTGATTTAGAATTACAAATTGCAAATGTTGATGGTGTACGGACTGTTAATTCAGTTCAGTTACGAAATATTACGGAAGGTAGTTATTCTAATAAATACTATCCAATCTCTAACGCAATTAAAAACAAAATAGTGTATCCATCGGTGGAACCATCTGTGTTTGAGATTAAATACCCAAACCAAGATATTAGAGGAAAAGTAGAATGAGATATTTTGTAACAAGTTCTAAAGACACTTCAATCTATACTGACTTTAAGAATCAGAATACAGGTATAGACCAAATATTGGATTTATTTAAGTATAAAACAGATACTATTGATAAGTTTTCAAGAGTGTTGATACAGTTTGATTTGACAGATGTTTCCAATTCCGTTGTTGCCGGTACAATTACAAACCCTACATATTCACTAGACTTAACAACCACGTCATTAAAAGAATTAGCTTCTAGTTTTACATTAGAATGTGCACCTATTTCACAAAGTTGGGAGATGGGTCTAGGTAAACGACAAGATAATCCAAAAACAACAACAGGTGTTTCATATACGTGGAGAAACGAATTAAGTGGTTCTTCTTGGGATACTGAGGGTGGTGATTTTATTACCACAACCACATCAAGTTTATCATTTGACACACAAAGAACAGATGTTAGTTTTAATGTAACTGATATTGTAAACTCATACCTTGATGGTACATTTGAAAATTATGGTTTTGTGATTAAGTTTCCTAATACGTTAGAAAACGATACAACGAATTATGGTGAAATGAACTTTTTTAGTTCCGAAACAAACACTATCTACCGTCCTAAGTTACGGGTAGAGTGGGATGATAAATCTTTAGTATCAGGTTCTCTTACACAAATCACAGATGAAGATACATTTCTCACAATAAAAAGTTTAAGAAAAGAATATAAAGTAGAAAACCAATATAAGTTTAGACTACACGTAAGAGATATGTTTCCTACCTTAACGTACAGTACAGGTTCGGTATATTCTACCACAGGGTATTTACCGACAGGTTCTATGTATTCTATTGTTGATAATGTAACCAATGATGTAATTGTACCATTTGGGTCAACCTCAATTATTAGTATTGACAGTAATGGTAATTATTTTAATCAAAACTTTAAGGGTTGGGAAGCAGAACGATATTATAGAATCCTGTTTAAGATTGATGACGGAACAGGTAATTATCAGTTAATAGATAAAAACTTTGTATTTAAATTAGTTGAATAATGTATAATCCATTTAAACCTATAACAGAAAATATATATGACATAAACAACATAAAAAAAGTTTATGATATATTCCCATCATCATTGAGAAGAGCACAACTTTCATCAAATGAATTAGTTGAATTTTTACGAAGTCAATTATTTGATAGAGATATAACTATTGAAGAATTACAAAGACAGTTAGCTCAAATTGCTGATTTTAGTGGAACTAGGTTAGATGAAGAACTTGCAAATTTAGGTTTTGATGATATTTCAAGTTTAATTGATTCATTATTATCATCAGAACAACAAGCTGCTAGACGAACACAATTAGAAGCACAAGGTTATGTGAAAATTGCAGATACTGAATTGTATGTACTCGTGGACACAGCACCAAGTGACATATATGAATTTAACATAAATCACACAGATGAAAATGCTGGATTTTTTGAGTCTGATATTAAATCACCGTTTAGTATTGAATTTAAAAACATAGGAGAAGACCGAATCTATTTTATAAAACAAGAGACTTGGTTGAATGATGATGATGGTTATTTGGCAGGAAACCGCAGTCCATCGTACACGGGTAAACGATTTGGTGTTAACACTAATGATGGATTTATGTTTACAAACGCTTATAAATTTGACGAGTTTCCGTTATTAGATGCCCTTTTAAGTAGTATAGGTGCTGGTGAAACAAAATCAACTAGAATTTCATTAAATTATAAGTCAGAAGACGCCTATACGAATGCTGGATTATCACGGGACAGTCAAACTAATACGTGGTATGGTGAGATGCAAATATTAGCATCAACCAGCACTACCGCAACAACTGCAGATTTAAGAGAACTTATACCAACATCAATAGGTAAAATGAGATTATTTAGAGATAAAAACTAATGAATATAGAATCAATTCAAATAATAAACCCCATAAATGATAAGTTAAGTAATATTATTACCGAAAATACTATTACAGGGGAAACGTTAAATCAAGATTTAGATTCAAATACATTGGTTGTTAATGTTTTTGACACGTTTGATAATTTTCTCTTACAAAAAATAATCAAAGAGGGAGATTATACTTTTTTATATGACAACGAAGAACAATTTTTAAAAAATATAAGAAAAATAATATCGGAAGATGAAAATTTAAATATCAATGGGGTTTATAGGCTAAGATATTACTTTGTAGGTGATATTTTTGATTCATTAACGAATTTAGATAATTCATTTATTATAACAGAAATATCAGCAGATAACACAGAGTTAAGATTAAATCCTAAATCAAATAATGAAGATTTTATAAAAGATTTTAATCGTTTTAAGAGTTATATTAAACCAACACCTGTGTCTGAAACATTAGAAAAACAGGTCAATAAAGTAGTAAAGTTGTATGTTGGTTCTTTATTTGGAATTCGGTCTGATAAACTAACTCCTATTATAGAAAATTCAGTTATTATTGCTGAAGGTGAAGAGAGTATAAATATAAAAGATTATTTAATCAAATACTATAACGAGGAAGAGGTAGGAGGTATAATAGGGAATATAAGACAAGATATTTCAGCTGTTCAAGGTAGATTTACAAATCTACTATCTAACTTAATAAAAGAAGATGAAGAGTTAATAAATTTGTATAGAACTTATAAAGATAACCCTACAAGTAAAAACTTTGATTTTGTTGAAAAACGTATTTATGATTTATTTCTTTCAAACTTTTTAAAAGAACTTTTTAACATTATAGATATACAGCTTAAAACAGAGTTCTAAGAGTTTAACTTTTTGATATTTATATAGAAATAATAAACAAATGAATAACCAACAACTACAAGGTGCCACTGTATTTGTAAATACAGACTCATTACGATTTACCGATGATGGTGATTTAGAATTGGAATATTCTCGTGCAGTTGGAGTAAGTGGTTTAGGTGAAAATCAACAATTAGTAGGCCCTATTTCAGAAAACGAGTTTTTACGTGGTGACATTGAAGAAATTGTAGATATTGTCGTTACATTGGGTGATAAAAAGACTATTGTTGCTACTTTTAAAGATAAAATATATTGGAGAGTAGTTACTGATTCAGATGAAGAGAATCAAAACGACACCACTCCGACACCTAGTGACTGTGACATATTAGAAGAAGCCATTTCTCCTAATTCATCAAGAATGGGTGATAAAAAAGGTGTAACTGAAATTACCTGTCAACAAATAACTTGGAAGTGGAATGGGGAAGAGTGGAAACAACAGTCTTCAGGCCGAACTTATCCTGCCCCTGCTGATGGTAGTAGTCATACGGTTCAAGAAATACTTGAGAATGATATACCACCAAACAAAATTATTGGAACTTATGAAGATTACCAAACTTTAACATTAAGTAATATAACATATAGTTGGGATGTTAAAGGAGAAGAATGGATAGAAGTTTCTCAAGGTACCGCTGAAAACTGTGATAAATTAGAAAAACAGGGTACTAGAGAAAATGATACTGCTATTTGTGGTGGTAAAACATATAGATGGTCTAGTAGCAACGACCAAAATACTAATAATGGTTGGGTGTATGGGGGGCCAGCATAGATTACGATGTCAAATCCATTAAACGAAAAAATAAGAAAAATTACAATTCCATTAAGTTGGAGTAATAATAGTGGTTTATATAATATATTAAAAACAAACTCACTTCAGTTTGACACACCACTACTTGATAATCGTATTGTAGTAAAAACTACACGACAAAACGATAGAAACGAAACAGAACCTAAAAAAATAACTAATATTGATAATTTTAGCGAACAGAAATTATCGGGGGACGATATTAGGTTTGAAGTTGAAAAAGAACCTAATAAATTTGATGAAGATAATACTCAAAGTACATTAAGTATACTATTAAAACCATTAACTAGTAGTCTGTCAGGTAACCGATACACATTAAACGACAATGAATTTAGTATAGTTATTGATGCTGTTTCAAATATATCTAATAAAAATGAATTACAAATTACATATCAGGGGAAAGATGGTGAAGGTAACTTACTTTATTCAGTCCCACGCCCTATTAGAACTAGTGATGTTTTTTCAGGAACTGTCTTATTTAAAGCTACTGATAACCAAAATAATAAGTTTAAAACTTTTTTAGTAACAACAGAGACGGATACCATAGACGACCCACCCCCTGTTACCGAAAAAGTTGATTATGAGGTAATAAGACGTAATGTAGAAACGGCCATTAAATTGGCATTTACATTCAACTTATCAGTCACAGAACAAGACACACGTGGTGGTAGGTATGAACTCACAGAACAAGAAAGGTTTTTAAAATACTCTTTAATTGACAATAACGGTAGTTACTTACCTATCATAAATTGGGTTCGTGGTGGTGAATTACAACAAATAGATAATGAATTAGATATATTAGATTCAATTATAATAAAACTAGAATCTCCAATTATCAATGATGTTAATGTCTATGATGAAGTGCGGTTATTTAAAACACCGTATCTTCCTTTTGAATTTAATTTAGATTTATCAGAGTTAGAACCACTTTCGTCAAACGTATTCTTAACACCTAACTTTAAATCCGATGTACAAGAAAATGCAGACAATGTGTTTTCTAACTATGAATCATTTGAGACAATTACAGGTGGTAGTGAATCAGTTGTAGGTAAAAAAGTAATAGACCATTACTTACAAGACAAGAAAATAAAACTAAACACAGACTTTACAGACTATAAAAACTTTGTAAAGTTTAGTTCTGCAGAAGAAAGACTTAGAAGTTTCTATTACAAAGTACAACAGTTAGAAACATACGAATCTCAAAGTACTGCAGTTTCATCGTCATCTGATAATATTATTAGACGACAAACTCAAATTGACAAACTTGACGATGATATTAGATTACTCAAGGCTAGTTTTGATGATTATGAATCATATTTGTTTAATACAAGTGGTTCTATCTATTCATCATCTATTGTTTCATCGTCCGAGGGTATATTTGCAGAATGGCCAAAGACCACACCAACCGAACAAGTAACCAATGGTGACCTTTCGTCAGGTACAGGGTGGTATGTAGAAAACTCACCTACGAGTATCAACAATGAACGTCTTGAGATATATTGGAATGGGCTAGTATCACAGAGTATTACGTTAGACGTTGGTACAGTTTATGATGTATCATTTGATGTTGATAAGGGGTCACTTCCAATATCAATGTCGTATAATGGAATTCAAATAACAGAAGAACGACGTTTCCCAAGTGGTTCTAATACATTTACTTTTACTGCAAAAACGGGTGATAGTTCCAATGATTTTATTGTCAATGGGGCTACCATATTTGTTGGGTTTTTACGAATAGATAATGTGAGTATAAAAGCAAAACCTGCCCTTAAATCATCTACGTCTAATGATGTGATAACGTGGTATAATAATTTACTATCAGTTGGTAGAGATTATGATAATCTAAACAGAGATAGTTTTAAGAATAACACACCCGAGTACTTACGAGAAGATACAAACTCCGAGGATTATATCTTATTTGTTGATATGGTGGGTACGTTGATGGATGAGATTTGGTTGTATGGTAAAGAATTATCAAATCTATATGATTGGAGTAACGATGTAACAAAAGGATTGAGTGAGGACTTGAGTGTAGTTCTACTTAATATGTACGCGAATAATCTTGACGTTGGGTTTAGTGAGAAAGATATTTGGGAATATGTTTTAGGTATCAACGAAAACGATACAGGGAAAGGTGGTCTAACAACTGATTTTTCATTTAAGAAACAACAAAAAGAAACGGTTAGACGACTACTAACCAACTTACCATTCTTATTGAAACAAAAAGGAACTAGACGTGCAATAAAAGGATTAGTTTCATCATATGGTGTTCCTGATTCTACATTATTTATTCGCGAGTATGGTACATTTCAAACACCTGATGGATTATCAACAGAAGTAACTGAAGAACGACAGAATTATAGATTACAGATAGATAGTGATACTAACTTACACATCACACAAAGTGATTCAAGTATTTCATCTATAACGGGGGTTGAGTTAAACCTAGAATATACAGGTAGTGCAGAAACAATTACATTCTTTAGTGGTAGTAACTCAAGTGGTGGTGGGTTTACTGTTGGATTTAAAGACACAGGTAGTAACGCGACTGATGGGGATATTCAATTCAGTATATTTGATGGTAGTGATACATTTACAATGAGTTCTTCTATCGCACCATTTTATAGTGGTGAGTGGATGATATTAGTACAACAACTATCTAGTGGTAGTTACGAAATACTAGCCAATCAATTTGACCGAGTAAATGGTGAGTTTGATTATCAAATAAGTGCAAGTGCAACTATACCCGATGCTATATCAGGGTCATTGGACGGTGTATTTAATGAAACTGATGGATTCTTATTTGGTACATTTGATACTTATAATACTAAATTTAGTGGGTATTTAGATGAGTTGAGAATATGGGATTCTGTTTTAAGTGATAGTAACTTTACCGAACATACTAAATATCCAAAGTCCATTAAGTTAGACAACCCGTTAGAAATACCATCGTCGTTGAAAGTACGAGTGGATATAGAACAAGAGTTTAGAACAGACTTTACAGGTTCATTACCTAACTTGGTATTTAACCCACAGTATATAACAACCGTTAGCGCTTCAGGAATTACCATTGACGATTGGATTAGTTCTACACGAACAGAATATATTTCTACTCCTAATGTCGGTGAGTCAAAACAATCAAGTAATAAAGTAAGATATGGGTTAAATCAGATACTCAATGGTAATACACTAACACCCAATACTCCATATGAGGGTGAGCCTAAGAATATAGTAACTGCTACAATTACGTTAAGTAGAATTGGGGATGGTCTAGTGACATACACATACCAAGATACTACTGATAATACACAGACAGTTGATGACACAATAGAAGTATTACCTAAAAAAACGACTATAAAGTATATAGAAGGTACGTTTGATATAATCAATGGTGAACGTTTTATTACTGTTGAAACAAAAAGTATAGAAAATCAATTAGAATTAGCAAGAAGTAGTAAAGAGGTATTGACAAATGTAACTGACATCAATGAACTCATTGTTGGTTTCTCCCCAACACAGATTGTTAATGAGATTATTACACAACATTTTGGTGGTAATGATTTATCAAATGAATACGCAGACCCAACAGAAAACTATACAGACACTTACAATTCTTTACAAACGTTAGTAGATAATTTCTTCCAAAATATTGGTAGTAATCAAAAAACAAAGTTCTTTATAGAGTATATTAGAAACTTTGATAAGACTTTATTTAACAACATTAAAAAGTTTGTACCTGAAAAGGCTAACTTAACTACTGCGATATTTATTGAACCACATTTGTTGGATAGGAGTAAAGCAAAACGACTAGGTAGAGCAGAAACAACTGACTTAGCAAATCAAGGTAATCCCGTACCACCATCATACACAACTACACCACCATCACAAGATGTCACTATATCAAATGACCCCGCACAAAATGATTTAGCACCAATTACTCCATTGGGTGACCCAAGAGGTGGTAGAAAAGAACCAATATTAGCAATCCCACCATCAATACCTTCTGAACTTATATCATTTAGTCCAATTGACTTTGGTTTAGGTATAGCTAAGACAGTACCTGATGTATTCCCAACTCAAGATGAACGTGGTGGTTTTATAAATCAAAATGAAAATGTAGTTTCTATCAATGATGATTTTGTAAACAGAATTATACAAGATAATGAATTTGATGAAAATAGTTTAATTAGAGTTCGTGATGATAGAGATGAGGTTAAACTATTTGAAGTAAGACAATATAATAATAAATCTCAATTAGATACTATTGAAAGTGAAATAGGCACAATTAGTAGAGATGAACGAACGTTTTCAAATAAAACATACGTTGAGAAAACAAGAGAATACAACAAATTAAAAGAAGAAGATGGTAAGTTGTTTGCTATCAAACATCCATTTACAGGAACAAAACCCGGCGAGGCCGTAACACAAGAAAATAGAATTAAGAAAGTTAGACCTACGTCATCCGAGAGGGGATTTGGTATAGGTCGTAATACATCACGTACAGAGGTGGTAAATGGTATTACTATTGTAAAAGACGAATTAAACGTATCATCTCGTGGTAAAGAAGATTCAACATCAACAAATAAATCAAGACAGACTAAAACAATTGTATCAAATCCTGATGATGATATTAAACTCACAGTTGATTAAAAAAAAATAAATAACTATATTTATTAATATACAAAATACGAGACAAAAATTATGGCATATTTAAATAATAACACAACTGTTATTGATGCAGTGTTAACTAACAAGGGTAGAGAGTTACTCGCTCAAGGTCAATTCAATGTAGCTAAATTTGCATTGGCTGATGATGAGGTTGATTACTCCCTTTACGATTCTGCACACCCACTTGGAAGTGCTTTCTATGGAACAGCTATTGAGAACTTACCTGTTACTGAGGCAGTACCTGATGAAACACTTTTACTACGATACAAACTTGTAACACTTCCTGCTAACACTAAGAATATTCCAAAACTTGTTTTAGGGACAAGTGCTGTTTCAGTTGTCGCAGGTGAAAAAGACTTTATAGACTTAGGTATATCAACTACTCCTGCATTAGATGGGTCAGGGTTTGGGTATACTGCACTTTTATCTGACACCCGACTAGGTAGATTAGAAGTTTCACCGAACGGAGTACAATTTGGTGAATCACAACTCATAGAAGACCCCGGCTCTTCTCGTATTGTTCAATCTCTATCTGCAACTTCTATTAGATTTTATCCATCTAGTGTTGTGAATGTCAACAGAACAGGTACTATTAGATTAACAGGAAACGAAAGTGGTGCTACATCAACCATTAATGTAACAGTAACACGACAAACGGTATAATAAATGGCTAACATATACAAAAATTTATCACCTGACGACGTAATCACCGTAAAGAAAAAAGTAACTAAGGGTGTATTTAGTGGTGATGCGGCAAGTATAACAACGTTTTTTACAGGGTCTCAAGCCGCAGAAACAAGTTCAACGGGTAGAGGTCTTTATTATTTAGATGTATTTCAAACAGAAAGTACAGACTCAACGGCCGCAGTTCAATTTACATTATCATATGGACATTTAAATGGTAATGGTACTCCAACTGTTTCAACTGATAGTGGTTCTCGTAGACCGACCCAAGCCGTTTACAAACAATACGCAAATACATTATTACCTGTTAATACAACACAATTTACATTTTACACAGGTTCAACTGCTGATGGACACACTTCTAATGATGCATTTATTCTTAACTTCAGTAGAACACGAATTAAGGAAGAACTTGACACGGATTCATTTGAAATTCATTTTAGTGGGTCAAACGGTATATTCAAATTTATTGATGACTCCGCAGACATTACTAACCCAACAATAGGGCCAGGTGGTGCGGTTTATAATATTGCAAGTGGTACTATTGATTTAACCACCACGGGTTCTGATGTTGTAACATATACAGCCTCCAACGGTGAGGGGTATGGTAAGTTTTTCCCTGAAAGTGGTATTGTAATCTTCAATCCTTCAGCTATCGGTAATACTATCGGTAATGTTCTTGGTGTAGAAATAACAGGTTCATCCGCTAACTTGGTAGCTGGAACATATGATAACTTACATTACTCTTTATATGATTCATTAGTGGGTGGTGCATATGCAAAAGCAAGGTCATCGGAAGATGTAAGTTCTCAAAGTTACTTTGTACGGGTTAGAAATAAAGAGTTTAATTTCTCTAACAATCCAACATATGTTAGTGGTAGTGATAAACAAATCATTGATTCTCTTTACAATGAACCTGTAACATACATTTCTACTGTTGGACTTTACAACGAACAGAATGAATTACTTGCAGTTGCAAAAGTTTCAAGACCTATCCTTAATGGTAGAGATACAGAATCACTTGTAAAGATTAAAGTTGATTTTTAAAATAAATGAATGAAAGCAATAAGACCCGGCGACTTTCTAGAGTTTGATAATGAGACCAACAAACAGTTTGTATTAGCACATACAAGTAGTTTTCTCACGACTTTAGAAGGTACACGGTTTTCGGGTTCATTTGAAACGGGTTCAGCAGACACCACAACAAATGGTATTTATAAAGGGCCATTATTTGGTAGTATTGAAAGACAGTTTTACACAGACGACTACCGACCTGAAACCACACAATCATTACATAATAAACTGACACTTATACAAGTATCACAGTCAGTATTTGATGAGAAGATAAAAGAAAACTCTGTTATACTAAACGACACTACATCATCTACTATTTTCACAGACGATGGTTTTGGTAATTTGGTAGTAAGTGGGTCTACAACTTATGTGGGAAATGTGTTCTATGAGTTCGGTAGTATAGTAATTACAGACACGGGTTCTTATACACACGTTGGATTGGGTGGGTTTGATTTAACATTTAGAAGCAAACACCGAAAGAAAACATTGGTATTTCAGGCTCAAGTAGAACCGAGTGAGTTTAACTTTTCAACCAACCCAACTGCTAGACTACGAGGTGAAACTACATTAAATAGACCAAGATACAGTTATACCATAGAAGAGGTTTCACAATCATATTCACAATCAATAAGTGATGAAACAATCATACCTGAGTTTTTTGGATTTGACCCAAGTGGTTCTGTTAGTTCATCACTAACACC
>JGI11772J19994_1000231_pt1 | contig 12381 bp, 14 predicted proteins | sample Etolagsurwater0m_FD_19994 | JGI IMG/M metagenome (IMG submission 19994) | reverse complement strand
AAGAGGAAAAATCTTTCTTAAATACTATATCTCCATCAACATAAACTACGTTGTCTTGTTCTAAAAGTTCTTTATAAATTAATTCAAATTTTACGATCATTAAATTTCCAAAGTTTTTGTCCGACTGGCTTAAGTAACTGTTTTCAAAATCTTGCTTTTTATAAAATATTACATCATTGTGAAAATCTTGAAAATAATCATACGAGTACTGGTCTAATGCATAAACTCTTATGTTTGCATTAACTTTATTATTTATATTTGAAACAATAAGATTTTTAGTGTACTCAACATAACCTTTGTTTGTAAAAGTCATGAAATTCAAATTTGACAAGTTTACTACTCTTCCTCTTTAGAAATATCTTGTTTAATATTTTTAATAAGATTTTGTTTAGAATTCTTAATTGTATTCTCAAACTCATCGTATATGTTGTTAATCAGTTCTCTTGAAGCATTTTTTATCTCATCATCTTGTATTGTATTTTCAACTATATCAGTAATATTTTTAAAAATGTTATTCGTACTCTCAATTGTTTCTTTAAATGAGATTTTTAAATCTTCTAATAAATTATCTTCCGTAGCTTTGTTTTGAAATTTATTGATTAATTCTGATAATTCGTCATTTATTTTTGACCAATTATTGTTGTTTTCCATAACTAAATTATAAGTTAATATTAAATATTAATTTTGTCCTTAAACTTTAAATTTGGTGTCTTGGTAATTCTCTGTTTTGCCCAACGTGCTGGAGCAATCAGTCTAAAAAATGGTGGGAGTAGAGGTCTTGTAAATTTCAAAAGTAATAAGTTAAAATTTAAAACATGTTGTTTAAATTTTGATGTGTGTATCCCATAAATATTTTTAAATTCAACTGGAAGAGTGTGGAATGCAGTAAATGCAATGAAAGGCCATATAGGTTTAATATGTGTTGGAACAGGACCACCAGAAATGATATCCTGGACATCTTTTGCTACATCGGTATAAACCAAGTAATTTTTTTCTTTTGATTTTTCAATAACCCATTCCTTTAAGCCTTCGTGTGTTTTAGGAACCTTATTAATATCAACAAGCACCATTTCAGCTGCAATTGTATTTTCAGCATGATATTGATTTTTTTCATCATCTGTTAATCTCTTAACTGTTTTTTCATAAAAATATATTGAAGAGACTTGTAAACATGCATGTACCCAAAGAAGCTGTTCATGATCTAGAGCATCATAAGTGCCTCCAGTGACTTCATCTTTTCCTTTAATTACTTCATGTAATTTATTAATTCTATGCGCACTTTCATCAGCTTCTTGTTTTGTTCCAAACGTAACAGAATTTTGCAAAGATAATGTTCTGATTAATCTTTTCCATGGATCTCTTTGGTAAAATGACGTTTGTCTAGCTCCTGCAGCAATTAATGGATGTGCTGCATGCATTAAAAGAGCCCTAGCACCGCCAAAAAGTACAGTAATTTCTTTATTAACTCTCCACATCATTGATTGTGGGCCAAAGTAACCAGGGTCAGATTCCATATTAGAATAATATCAAAGTAGTTTTTTTATTAAATTTATATAACTTAAAAACACTGAACTAAGACTAAATAACTTAATATAATTTTTAATTAGATGGAAATTAGTGAAATAGACATTGAAAAAAGTTGTGGAGTTAACTCTTCCAATGCATCTTACGTCGATCCAGGAAATGATCCAAATTTTGTATTTGTCAGTGAGCCAGGTTATGAAACAGTCACGCTTTATGATATTGAAGGAAATATTATAAATGTGAATTCATGGATTGAGTGTGTGCATTATCTTAAAGGAGGGTGGGTCAGTAACCAAATTATTAATTTTGAAGGCGATAAGTACCTTACTATTGGTCTGATAATTATTTCCATTGTTTCGACTGGGTTGATTTTTTACTTAAACAAGAAAAAAAATGAAGTTAATTAATAAATACTTGCTAACTTCATTGTTATTAATTATTATTATTATTTTTCCTTTTTGGAAAGAGTCATCAAAAAATATTTATCCAGCAATTGAGGTTAATGATTCCTCGATTGGTTATTATCAATCAACTACGTGTAACATTTCGTTATTAAATGTAGCAATGAATAATTATGGTAATAAATTAAATCTTAGATTTAATAATAATAATTATGCTGGTATTGAATGCTTTGGAAAGGTAACTGGTCTTGATAAGGTAAACGACTTATATATTATATCTATAGGCACAAATTCAAACTTGTCGTTTCTTTTGCAATCAACTATTTGGATATTATTACTTCTACTAATTTCAAAATTTAAATTTCATATTAAAAATATTAACTTTTTGTATATTTTTTTGCTGTCAGTATTTTTTACTTTTCAACAATTTAGTGAAGAAAGGTTTTACTCTCAAGTAAATAGATACTTTGATTTATCATTAAGTTCCAACAATTATTATCTCTTCAACAATTTTTTAATATTTTATTTAATATTTGTATTCTTTTCAATATTTTTTGAAAACAACAAATCTATAATCATTAATTATTTTCCTTATATGTTTTTATTTATAGGTGCGTTCAATGGGTTTAATCTAAATTTTTTTAGTCTACTCCTTTCTTACATGGGGGTTAAAGCTTTGTTTGAAAAGAAAATTAATATTGAATTGAATTTAATATTTTTAATCTTTGCTCTCTTTTGGAGTCAGACAAGACGAGACACCGTAACTTTTTTTGACACTGACAAATTAAATGGTTTTGTAAATAGTTCAAACAATAATTCTTCATTATTTTTCTGGATAGTATTATTTTGGCTAATAATAAACGGCTTAGTTTATTTGTACAAAGAGTCAAATTTAGATTTAAAGATTTTAAATTACAGCCTTTTAATTTCTGTAAATTTTATTGTAATTTTAGGTTTGCTTGGTGCAGCTTTTCCGCTTGCTAACTTTTTTAACTTTATAATTTTTGGACAAAACAAAAGAGGAATAAACTCGCTAGCCTCAGTTGATGGAAATACATGGAGAGGGTTCTCTGCTAGTGCAGAGTCAATAGGTGAATTTTTTGCTTTCACTCTTTTGTTCTTTTTTATAATGGTATATCTAAAAAAAATAGAAATATCAAAGTACACTGCACTCCTACTAATACTTCCAATATATGGGTTATATAAATCAAATAACTTTGCAGCAGTTTTATCATTAATCCTTGTTTCTTTTGCAATTGTTGCAATGAGTTATTTGAATAAAAATAAGCTAAATAAAGTAGTGATTACATTAAGCCTAATTATTTTATTTGGTTCTTACTTAATTATAAATAGATTGGGCTTTGAGTATGTATCTACTCAACTACTATATGAAGCCTCATTGCATTCCAATTTATTTACATATTTAAGTAGTGAGGCAAAGTCTGTTGAAATTACTAAATACTTTGATGCTGGACAAATTCAATCATTGTTGAACATAGAGAACCAAGGTCAAGGATCTAGCTTACTTATATTTCTATCTACAATTTACGAACAATCATTATTTAACTTTCCATACATTCCTAATTTAGTAACAATAATCAGCTTTGTTTCAATAGTGATTAATAGAAATGAAATGTGGGGAATTTTTACGGCAAAATATAACCCGAACCTAATTGAATCATTATTTGGAAACGGACCTTATCAACTTAACAACTATCTATATAATTTAAAAATTAGGCTAGATGTTCCAGAAGGAAAATTAAATGCTCTTTATCTTCCGCATTCATCATTTTTGGATATTTTAGTTTTTTTTGGTTTTTTTGGTTTATTAATGTTCTTGTTTTTCAATTTTTATGTTTTAAAACAAAAATCTACTAACCCTGAATATAAATTTTTGTTAATTTTTATAATATTAAATTTTGCAAAAAGCGATTCTTTATTATATTTAAACTCATTTGTTCTTTTGGCCTTTATTTATGCAATTAACTTCAAATCTATAGAGCACGAAAATGAAAATGCCAAATAAAATAACCTATATTACCTATCAAACATTTCCAGCTAATACTGCAAATAGTCTACAAACAATATCAAATATTAAATACTTAATTAAAAATGGCGTTAAAGTAGATTTAATTTTTCCGCTTAGAAGCACAGAAAGTAGCAATAGTCTTGAAGAAATTAATAAACACTATGGTGAAGATCTAGATTTTGAAGTTAAAGGCACAGAACACAAATATCCTTTTGGTAGAATTAAATTTTTTAATAAGTTTTCTTTTTTGATAAGTCACTATTTATGGTCTAAGGGTATTACAAAAAACATAGGTAACTCTGATAAGGGAAAATATTTTTTTACAAGGTCTGATTGGGTTTTTTACTTTTTATCAAAACGCAAAATGACAGTTGTGTTTGAATGCCACCAATACACAAAGATAAGGAAAATACTAATAAACAAATCTTTAAAAAATGAAAAATCAAAAGTAATTTTCCTAAATGAAAATCTAAAAAACGATTATGAGCAAAAGTACAATTTAAAAAATAATTATTTAGTATTACAAAATGGTGTAGATATTGATTTATTTAAAAAAATCACAAAGAAAAAAAATCAATTAATTTTTGTTGGAAAATTAACGAGATTTGGAAAATCAAGAAATATTGATTTTTTACTCCAATCATTTTCAAAATTGGATAAGTCATATTATCTTAAAATTATTGGAGCTTCAGAGGTCGAGCTAGAAAGTTACAATCAAATTACTAGGGATTTGCAGATTTCGGATAGAGTAGAAATAATGGAATACTTACCTCATAAAGAAGTTGTTAAACTTGTTTCTGAGTCAGAAATAGGAATACTAATTAATTCAAATATAAACACTCACTCTGCAAAATATACATCTCCTCTAAAGTATTTTGAATATTTATGTGCTGATGTAAAGGTCGTAGCTACTGAATTTTCTGCTCATAAAATACTCCCTTTCTCAGAAAATATTTCTTTTTACAATTTAGACAATGAGAACAGTTTTGCTTCAGCAGTAATAAAATCAAAACATAATTATTTTCTTACACAAGATCAAAAAGAAAAAATTTCATTAAATAATAGAGCAAAAAGAATAATTAACTTATTTTAGTAGCACGCCTGGAGGGACTCGAACCCCCAACCCTCTGATCCGAAGTCAGATGCTCTATCCAGTTGAGCCACAGGCGCAAGATTTTCTTATAATCTAAATTTAATACTTATATAATAGTTCCAAGAATGAAAACTACTAAGGTACTTCAAACAAACATAAGCGAGACAAATATACCGCAAGTCTCGGACTTACTGAATAATTCAATAAAAATCCGTGTAGCGATTTGTAATGCAAATACTCTGGTGAGAAGTGTTCGCAATATTGGAATTAGAAACTCAATCAACAACTTCACAATTAAAGCACCTGATGGTTTCCCTGTTGCAAGAGCACTATCCTTTTTAACTAAACAAAAATTTTCAAGAGTTGATGGATACAAGGTCTTTATACAAACTATTGAAAATGGGTTGAGCCGCGGTACTAGACATTATTTTTTTGGTAATAGTGACAAAATAACGCAGATAATGATTAATAAATTAACTGAAAAATTTCCAGATATAAAAATTACTGGTTATCTATGTCCAGAATTCATGAGTGCAGAAGATCTAGTTAAAAACTATAAAGAAGAAATAAAAAATATTAATACAGATATAATTTGGGTCTCTTTGGGGTTCCCTAAACAAGAACTCTTCATAGATGCTCTTTGTAATGAAATAGATATCCCAATTAACTTTGTTGGTGTAGGCGCAGTTTTTGAGTGGGTAGCAGGAACAAAAAAGAAAGCTCCTGAGTGGATTGCAAATTTGGGTTTTGAATGGATACTTAGATTACTTCAAGACCCAAAAAGACTTTACAAAAGATATTTAATCGACAACACATTATTTATTCTTTACTTTTTGAGACAAGTGTTCTTTCGTAGATAAACAGTAAAATAAGATAAGAAAAAGCTATATGAATAATGTTTTTAATAATTTAACTACTTCTCTATCAGAGGAGTTTAAAAAATTTGAGCTGGATGAAGAAATACAGTTAAGCATGTCAAAAATAGCAGGATATGATTTACAAATTAACAACTTAGTAAAATATAACAAATCAGACTTCTTTGATGAAATACAAGAAAACATAATAGAAAAAATTAATTCATCAAATATTTTCCTACCTGTAGAAAAAAATGACATGGGATTTCTCAATTTAAGCCTTAACCATATTTATCTCATCAAAAATATAACAAATACACAAAGTGATTTTGAAAGCGAGCAGAGTAGTAAAATTATTTTTGATTACGGTGGGCCAAATATTGGTAAACCATTGCATGTTGGACATATGCGTACCTTGAATATTGGAAGAAGTTTATACAATATTCACTCATTTATTGGTAATGAGGTAGTAAGTGACATACATCTTGGAGACTGGGGTATGCCAATAGCTCAAATTATTACCTATTTAGAAAAAGAAGATATAAAGTTAAAAAACTTAGACTCAAGCCAATTAGAAATAATTTACCCAAAAGCAAGTGAGGCATATAAACAAAACAAAGACTTCAAAACTCGAGCTCAAAAAATAAATAAGCTCTTAAATAATAATGATCAAGAACTACTAAAAATATGGAAGTCTATTAAAGATATCTCGATACAAAGCCTTAAAGAAAATTTTGAAATATTTGGCCACAGCTTTGATTATTGGTTGGGCGAGAGTGATGTAAATAATTTAATTCCAAAAATGATTGAGGAATTGTTAAAAGATGAAAAAATCGTATACGACGATGGGGCTTTGATTAGTGCAGAAGATACAGATCCAAAAATCTTAATTACTAAATCAGATGGGTCTTATTTATACATAACTACAGATCTAGCGACTATTTTATTTAGACAAAAAAATATAGGTTACGATAAGACCTTCTATATTGTTGACAACCGTCAATCACTACACTTTGAACAATTATTTAGTTCAATAAAGTATTTTGAATTTAACAAACTGGAACATAAACATATTTCCTATGGGACCTTAAATGATAGTGAGGGAAATCCATTTAAAACTAGGGAGGGTGGAACAAAGCCTTTATTTGAGTTGTTTAAAGAAACTTATGAATATATTAGAAAAATTAATAGTAATTTAGATAATTCGATAATTTCACAATTAACAAATTCAGTTCTCACCTACAGTGATTTAATTACCAATAGAAAGACAGACTACAAATTTGACTTAGAAAAATTTACCAATGTAAATGGAAAAACAGGTATCTATGTTCAATACTCACAAGTTAGGGCAAAAAAGCTTTTGGAAAATATTAAAACTAAAAACAGTAATCTGAACAATTTAATACTTAGCGATGTAGATAAGGAACTGCTTTCTAAATTGTATTTGTTTAGTTACTTTTTAGAACAATCAGCCTTTCTCAACGAACCTCATCATCTTGCAAACTATCTGTATGAAGTCTCTAATTTATTTAATCAATTTTACGAAAGCGAAAAAATATTAGAAATCGAAGATTCGGACCACCTATCTTCAAAGATGTATATTACAAATTTATTTTTGACAACTAGCCAAAATGTAATGTGGTGTTTAGGAATGACTCCTGTAAATAGAATGTAAGTTATAAAAATATTTGAGTAGAAATAATCCAAATTATAAGAATCAAACTATATGAGTAATTGTTTATAAAGCTCAAATTTTTTCCAAAATTGTGAAATAAAAACAACACTAATGGGATTGNTATAAATCCTGAAAATGAAACAGCTCTAGCAATTACAAGATATTCNTTCACAAATACATTTTGATTTCTTAGCAAAATCTGAAACAAGACTAGAAAGAATAAAGAAACAAATATTACCGAAACTACATTTGTAAGTAAGTTTCTGAAAGATCTATTTTCTATAAAATATTCATCAAGAAACTCAACAGGAATAAACAGTATAAAAATAGAAACAAATAGGGTAATAAATGACCAAAAGAGGCCTTGCCCTCTCCAGCTTGTAAAAACCTCGTTAACTATTCCTGATGATTCCAAAAACAAATAAACTGAGAAGCCTAATAGAGATGTACCAAGAACAAAACAATAAAGCCCTATCACAGAAGTAATCTGACTTCGATTTATAGATATATTGTTTTTAGTTAATTTGCTAACATCGTATTGCATACAGACATATTAACTGTTTTTATATTAAAATATTATTTAAATATGGATTTAATAGACACACCAAACCCAAACGCTAAAAAAATATTAGTTGAACACGAATATGAAATAGCGATTTATATTAATAAAGATGATCAAGAAGTTGATGGTATTGCAAAACAAATAATAGAGATCAATGGAGTTAAGTCTATATTCACAGGTCCTGGTTTTTTAACTCTTACAAAAGAGGAAAGTAGTGATTGGAATATCATTAATAAAGATATATTAAATAAGTTTGATACAATATAGCTATGGAAACCTTTAATCCAGATCCAAAACCTGGCAGAGTTGTTTTACCGTTGGTCCTTATTGGAATGATTGCAACAACTTATACTTTTATTAATAGGGTTGCAACAAATAATGATTTGGATTTAGTTACTGAAGAAACTTCAGTCGAAACCATAGCAGATGAAGTAGTAGTAGAGGAAACGTCAACAACAAGCACAACCACTACCCTTCCAGACAATTATGTACAATATCTTGAAGAAATAAGTGCTGAAAAGATTCAAGCAACAGAGTTGGGTAAGGATGTTTTAGAAGCTAATGAAAACTGGGATGAAAAATCAGTTACATACCAGGAAGCAAAAGATGAATTTAGAGCTTTTATTGCAACTGCTGAGCAGTTTGTGGTAACTGTAACAGATCCTGGCCCTCCAAATGAATATGCAAATTTAGTTACAAGTCACGAAGAGCTTAAAACTTTAGTTAACTTAGTCTATTTAGACACAGTAGAACTGCTTGCTGGTCTTGAATCTTCTGATACAGGAGAGCAAAGAGCTGCAGCTCTCGACTCATTTAATAAGAACTTAGACCAATTTATTAAAAAGATAGAAGAAATTGTTGCATCAGCAACTTCTAGCTAGAAGCTGCTGAACAAACTGTATCAATCATTAGCATTGCAATGACGTAAGGGTCTCCATTAGCATTAGGTCTTCTGTCTTCAAGATAACCTTTTTTATCTACTTCAACCTGCCATGGAATTCTAATTGATGCTCCTCTATCACTAACTCCGTATGAGAAAGTATCAAAACGTTGTGTTTCGTGAGCACCGGTTAATCTATCTTCAATGCCTGCACCATAATTTTTTACATGCAAATCAGCATTTTTACCAAGAGCTTCACATCCTGCAACAATTGCCTCATATCCGCCATCTTCTCTCATTTGTTTAGTCGAAAAGTTGGTGTGCATACCAGCACCGTTCCAATCACCTTTTACAGGTTTTGGATCTAGTGTTGCAGAAATATTCCAATCTTCAGCTATTCTATATAGCAACCATCTTGCGACCCAAATTTGGTCACCAATATCTGGTGCACCTATAGGTCCAATTTGAAACTCCCACTGACCAGGCATAACTTCAGCATTTGTACCTGAAATGCCTAATCCAGCTTCAATACAAGCTGTTGCATGAGCTTCAGAAATTTCTCTTCCATAAACTTCGTCGGCACCAACACCACAGTAATAACCACCTTGGGGTGCTGGATACCCTGATGGAGGAAATCCTAAGGGCTGACCGTATTTGAGTGAGTCGTAAGACTGTTCGTAAAATGTGTACTCTTGTTCCATTCCAAACCAAGGCTCGAACTCTTCAAAATTTTCAGCTGACTCTGCCAATGCAGCTCTAGTATTTGATGCATGTGGGGTCATGTCTACATTCATTACTTCACACATCACCAAAATATTTTCGCCACCTCTAATTGGATCGGGAAATTGTGCTACTGGTTTTAACACGCAATCAGATTGGTCCCCTGTTGCTTGTTGTGTGCTGGAACCATCAAAACCCCAAATAGGAGGTTCTGTTCCTTGATCCATTATTTTTGTTTTACTCCTTAATTTTGCGGTTGGAGTTTGACCGTCAATCCATATATATTCTGCTTTTATCTTCATGAAAATAATGTAATATATATTTCAAGCAATGTTGTTACGGAAATATTAAATAATTGTTTCGAGATGATAGATACATATATAAACATAGATAAAGAACATAAAAACTTTGAAGATTTATTAAAGTCTTCTGGTGTTAAAAAACTCGTCATTAAAAATATACAAACCCCAAATCAAATACATTTAGTTGTAACATCACTTTCTAAATACGGTGAAACTAAGAAGAATTTGTCAGATTTAGAATCCTCCACTAAACCGTTTCCAACATTGATTATTGTTAATGAAGTAGATTTTGAACAAACAGTTGACCTAATTCAAAACCCTCAAATTGAATTAATTTCAAGTTCTAGTAAATTACCAGAGGTCGATGCAAGGGTACATGCACTAGTTGGTGACAGTGATGCAGAAATACTTGAATTCAAAGATCTTAATATTAATTTAAAAACATATGAAGCAAGAGCTGGTGATGTACTGCTTGATCTAACATTCATGGAATATGAATTATTAAAGTTTTTTGTTGTAAACCAAGAAAATGTATGGTCTAGAGAGCAGCTTCTAGAAAAAGTTTGGGGTTATGATTATTTCGGTGGAGCTAGAACAGTCGATGTTCATGTAAGAAGACTTAGAGCGAAGCTTGGTGACCAAAGAAATAATTGGATTAAAACAGTACATTCAGTCGGTTATAAATTTAACTAAAGCTATTTCCGCAGCCGCATGTTCTGGATACATTTGGATTGTCAATGGAGAAACCTGTTTCCATTAACCCCTCTTTGTAATCTAGAGTTGCCCCTTTAATATGTTCTAAGCTTTGACCATCAACAACAATGTTGACTCCATCATATTCTTCTATCACGTCACCATCAAATTTATCTGTATCAAAGAACATTTCATACGAATAGCCAGAGCAACCTCCTGGTTTTACTCCCATTCTGAGGAAGCTTTCTTCTGCTGTTTCCTCTGATTTAAGTTCTATAAGTTTTTTTACAGCACTATCTGTTGCGAGCACTGCTCTTGAAGATTTTATTTGTATATCCATGTTTCAATTATAACAAGAAAACAGATATTCAATAAATTAATAATTACATCTTTCACAAATGTACTTAGAATATTTATATGACACAGAGTGATATATTACTTAAACACTTATCTACAGTGTTTGATCCTGAGTTAGGAGCTAATATTGTTGAGCTTGGGATGGTGAAAAAAGTCGATCATGAAAAATCAACAGTCAAAATAGACCTTGCACTAACCATTGCAGATTGTCCAATGAGAAGCCAAATTGAAAAGGAAATCACTCGAAAGCTAACTTTACTCGAAAATGTTGAAACAGTTGAAATAAATGTTGTTGCTATGGATCAAAAAGACAGGACTGCCGTAATGGAAAAAGCAAGGAAAAAAGCAAGAGAGAATGCTCAACCAACAAAAATTGATCCAAGAACAAGAGTAATTGCAATAGGTAGTGGTAAAGGTGGTGTAGGCAAATCTACTTTATCAACAAATATTGCACTTGGTTTATCAAAAAAAGGATTTAAAACAGGACTTCTTGACGCTGATATTTGGGGATTTTCTATTCCTCGACTTCTTGGAATTAAAGGAAGAATTGAAGCAAACGAAGAGAAGCTAATGATTCCATTTGAGTATGACAATTTAAAAGTAATTTCAACCGGCCTTATTACTAGTGACGAAGATACTGCTCTTATGTGGCGTGGGTTAATGTTGAGTAAAGCGTTGGAACAGTTTCTGACAAATGTTGAGTGGGGAGATCTTGATTACTTAATAATTGACCTTCCACCTGGTACTGGTGATATTCAAATGGCATTAAGTAGATTGCTACCTCAAGCAGAACTTATTGTTGTTACTACCCCCCAACTAATGGCACAAAAAGTTGCAACAAGAGTTGCTGATATGGCAAAAAGAAGTTTTATTCCTCTTTTAGGTGTAATTGAAAACATGTCATACTTTGAAACAAACACTGGTGATAAATTTAATATATTTGGCCAAGGAGGAGGTGATGCACTAGCAGAACAGTTCGCTCTTCCAATGCTGGGCAAAATTCCTATAAGTGAAGACACAAATGATATTGCAGATGATGGGACACCTTTAATACTTCAAGAAAAAAACACCCCAACAAAAACTGAAATTGAAAAACTCATTTCTGTAATAGCCGAGAAACTTCCTCCATTAGTTGATGAAACCTGTACTGGGCGATTAGCTAAAGTTTTTGAAGAGCTTGCTCGGTAATGGAAAATATTTCAGTAAATAACCTTGTTGAATCAACAAACTCTACTCTCCCTCGAGATATAAAAATTGAATTCGCAAAAAATATTCTTTCTTCCATTAAAAA
>JGI11772J19994_1000228_pt1 | contig 12428 bp, 30 predicted proteins | sample Etolagsurwater0m_FD_19994 | JGI IMG/M metagenome (IMG submission 19994) | reverse complement strand
ACTGCCTCATCCCATGAGACATCACCGCCCAGTGTCATGGTCACACTCTCCACTGGAGGAGGATCACCAAATGCCCCAAAGGGGGTGTCGATTACATTCGGTTTGTATTCAAACTTAATCATGCCTCACTCCTAATTAATAATATCCCATCGCCCTGCCGAATCCGAACAGGCTAATGCAGGAAAAGTATGTAGTCAACAACATGACCCACGCTAAACCTCTACGCCAGTTCGCATATGATTGTACGACTGCACCCAAAAAAGCGATTGGGTACACGTATCTCATGTCAGGGGCACTGGCATTGATCGCTAGGTACATGCTCGCAATGACTGCAAGCACAAGCCCCACCAACTCACACCAGAAAGACACCCTGTCATTCTTGTATGTGTTCCTCCAGAACTCAGCGATGCTAGGCATCTTTTGTGTACCTCGCTATCGCATCTTCAAGTTCAGCGTAGTGCACAACAGCAGGCATAGGCTTGCCATCTGCAGGTGCTAGCTGTTCAGCCGTGGACTTCCATTTAGAATACCCGAAGGTATCATCTTCCATGTCAGCTTCATTGGCTAGGAACAATGCCCACAAGTAAGCGCACTCACCTGTCAGACCTGAGTCGTCATAGCCACGCTCAACGTAAGGTACTTTGTTCATTCAAATTCCTCTACAGTCAAACCATTTTCGTATGCGATACCACACAGAATCCTATACTGAGTTCTTGTTACACGTTCTACTAAGTCTTCAGTGTGCCCTTCCGCCAAGAGTAACTTCTTTTCTTTTACGTGGTACTCCACATCATCTATGTAACCAAGATCAAAAGAAATTTGATTGTGTGCATGAGAGGAACTAGCAACCTCTACATTTAATGAATTGCATATAGCACCTACAACAGTGAAAGCTCTATGGTATTCGTTTTCATCTAACATGACTGCCTCCACGGTTTAGTAATCATCCAGTGACCACAGGGTACAGACCCATGCCACTGCTTGTCAAAGGAACTTCTAGGTGTATGCCTCCCACCTTCCTTCTTTTCTAGATCATACTTCTCTCTGTTGCGATGCACGAACTGACGTACAGATTGCATGCTCTTACCTATAGCATTGCCTATCTCAGTCGCAGTGTAGCCATCGCCCCACATCTGAATTACAATTTTAATATCTTTATCTTCGTACTGCTTAGCTCCAGCCATATAACATCTCCGCTAAATTATCTAAGTCTTCAGGTCTACGATACTTCAGATCATCCTTGAGATTCAATGCCTTGCCACCTAGTTCCTTGGCAATCTTAATTGATTTATCACGGGCATCAGGATCAAGTGCGGCAATTACCCCACCGAAATGCCTTTGTATGTATTGCTTGTGGAAGTTAGTTAGCTGTGTGCCTAACAGGGCAACAGCACAGCACTCCTCCACGAATACTTTACCTACAACATAAGCACTGATCGCATCCTCCACAATCACACATACTGAATTGTTACCGCCCTCAACGTAAGGCACGGGGGATGACGCATAGCGTAGCCACTTAGGTTGCCTGCCTGTCATGGATCTACCCACTGCATCCACAAGCACAGCACTTTCAGTGTGAACAGGGAACACAACACGATCCTGCCTGACATCATACATGACATCCGTTGGATCAATGTCATACCTATCTAAAAACGTAGGATCTATGGGGTACTCTGCCTGTTCGTATGGTACGAGGTAGGGAGGTGCCTCAAACGGACATAGATCCTGCTCAGAATAGCTCTCAGAGGTATATCCATGTGTCAGTAACGTCTTGATTGTGAATGCATCCATGTTCTTGTGATGTGCACCTGCAATGCGACAGCTATTCTTGTAGCAGTTGTAGAGTACGTTACCTAACTCACGAGACACAGTGAATGTGTTCTTGCCATGACAGACAGGACAGTCACCTCTGTACGTTGCATCGACATGTAAGTCTAATGTGTCGATAAAGTCACTGATCTTAGACATAACTTACAAGCTCCATAGTATTTCAATTATGATGATCGCTATCACTGCGTCTACTATCATGTATATGTACCTCTTGCCGGTGTGCTGAGCGGAGCGTACATGCCTCCGTTGCACTTGTCAAACTATTTTTCATGTAAGGTGTTACAGATGCAGGTGTACTGTGCCCAGTGACAGCCATGATCTGTGGTAGTGGAACCCCTGCCTCAACCATCTCAGTTGTACCAGTCCTGCGTAAGTCAGCAAGACGTAGCTCAGGCGGTAGCTCAGCCTTCTCCTTGATCTTGTTAGCCCACGATGAGATACGATACACATTGAAAGGCTTCATGTTATCTACAACATTAGGTGCTACCAGTGGTTGGAAGTCAAGCGCACCATTCTGTTCCTTCAACATCTCAAGTAAGTCAGGGCTGATAGGAACCTTGACTTGTGCTCTACGCTTAGACTGCACAAGCTTGACGTAACCCTCATCAAAGTTGATTGAATCCCACGTCAGGTTGCGCATGTCACCAACACGTTGACACCACTCATAACACATCTGTGCAATCAGTCCTACTGAACGTGTGTTCCAATCTGAGTACGCAACATCTAAGAACTTAGTCACCTGATCCCTTGACCACACTACCCTACGAGCTTCCTCCTTGCGTGTCTGTACCTTACGCCACGGGTTGTCATTCGCAATGTCCATACGGATAGCAAAGCTGTACACCCTACGGCACACGGCAAGCACACGGTTAGCTAGCACAACACCGAAGTCATTCATGATGAGTGAGTACACCTCAGATGCCTTAGCACCTGTGATGTGTTTGTAATTACACTCACCTCTCTTAGGCAGACGCTCACCTGCAAGGCGTAACCAATACTCATACTGATTCTTAGTTGTATCTGATAAGCCATTGAATTCATTGGAACTCTTGTAAGTCTTGACGAGACCAATGAAAGAACTGTCACGACTGAGTAGCTCAAACTTCTCAGTGCGATCCTCACGGTACGCATCGACTAGCTCATTCAGTTTCTTCGCTTGTGCCATAGCCTTGCGCTTCTCACTGTCAAGCATACACCTGCTCACTACCCCTGCATCCACAAGGGATTGCGGGGGATTGAATCTGTAGTGCGCACGCCCACTGCGAGTGAAGCGTTGCACGTAACGAGGTAGATCACCCATCTCTCTGCTCCAAGAATGTCTCATTGAATTTGATTAGCGACACAAGCAACTCCTTCAGTTCATCCTTACCTACATTGCTCAGCATGTCATCGTACTGTGGATCTGGATCGGACAAGTGGTCACCTACCCTGTCGATCAGGGCGGTGAGCATGTCGTATGTTTTGATAGGGCGAGTGTGATACATGTCGTTACCTCACGTGTTTCCAAGTCTTGTGCTTAATGATTGAATGTACTGCATGATGAGACACATCAAACTTCTCAGCAATCTTACGGATAGTCATCTCATCTGCTAGCTCACGGACAAGACGTACATCGTCCGCTGTCAGCTTCGCACGGTAGTGTCGTTCACCCCTGTTGAAACTCATCGTTGCTCTCCTTCTGTAGGTACACTGTCTGTTCCATGTCACGATTGTCACACTGTGGACACGACCGAGCTAACGGCCATGTCTCAGGGTAAACGTGATCACACATGAGGCAATGCACCTCCCATCCCACGTTATCTACCATACATCTCTCCTAAAGTGTGGCGGTCTAGGAGAATCCCAGACCACCGATTAAGTTAAGCGGCAAGGCCAACCAATTGCTTGAACTCAGGCATGTCAACGACAGCCTGTGCCTGTTGCTCAATGCGAGCCTGCTTCCGTGCCATGTCTGTACCCTCACGGCCAGTGACGTGTGTCCCGATGTGAGTGATGACATTGAACAAGCGATAGCCTGTGTCACCAAGGTTGCTGTACATATTCCAGATGCGAGCACCTTCCTCGACAGTCTTGGTGTTGACCTTGATACCTGACGCTACACGATAGGTAGCGATGTTGTCACGGATGAACTCAACCGCACGATCCTTGGACAGTGGTGTTGCCATCATGTCTTTGTACAACTCAGCCTCAGCCTCAAGGCGGGCAGGGAAGTCAGCCACGATACGACCTAGCTTCTCAGGGTCAGCAGTCAGCGTGTGCTTAGCCTTCACCTCAAGCTTCTCAGCGAGTGATGAACACCCATTGCTACACCAGTAGCGGAACAGGCCACACTGGATGTGATGCTTGAACGTCATGTTGTGTGAGTCATAGATACGGAAACGCATTGAGTGTACGTCACCTACGGCAGGCTCAAACTCATACTGCTTGAAGATGATGTCAGCAGAATACGATCCTCCATCAGGTGCAATGATGAACTTGATCTGGATCTGTGATGTATCCAAGCCTGACAACTCAATGCCCTCACGCATGGAATCCCACATGACATCGTATGGTGTAGCCACGTGGCTCTTACCTACAACCTGCATGACCTCGCCCATTGGCTCACTAGGCAAGATGTCAGTACGCATCTCACCCAGAGTAGGGTTGATGATTGCGAACTTATCTTTGACAAGCAGGCCGTTGTGACGCAGTGCCTCACGCTTAGGTTCAAACACCAGTGAAGGTGCGACTTCAGAAAGTGTAGGGATGCGGTCAAAGTTTTGATATGTGCTCATAGTTATTTGCTCCATTCGCTAAGTGATAATGTTGTGCTTACAATTATAAGGAATAAAAATTAAGTGTCAAGCTCATGCTTCTGTAGGTAATGAAGAATCTCCAGTATATCCTGCGCTTTGCATGTTGCCTTATCCAATTGCTCAGACTCGTAGTCACCTGTGTTATTCAGCAACTCGTACCCTTCACTGATTACCTCAATGATACGATCTACCTGTACAGATACTTCTTGCTTAGTCATCGTCACTCTCCTTGATATTAAATATCTCACGGTCAATGTAGTCGGTGCGCACAGGATCTGAATATCCTTCATCTACGATGTCACGTGCGTCATCTTCTGTCTCAGCTTCAATCAAATACATACGTTCAATTGTCGCTGACTCATACACTACGAACTTAGGCATTCTCATTCTCCTTACGCTCAGCCTGTAGCTGATCAACATACTTACCCAAACGAATCAGATCAGCACGTGCGTCTTCCTTAGCTGACGCACCGGCATCTGGATTCTCAAGTACCATGCAGTACGTACACACTGCGAACTCCCATGTAGGAGTCATGTCAATTGTGTTACTCATCATACTCTCCTATGTGTATGCCAGACTCAGCGTATTCATCTTCAGTCCGGCCAATATCTGAATGTTCATTCAACCAAGCGAGTGCTTCACTGTTCGTGTTGAACAGCATAACATCACCACCCTCTCCACTCAGTGCCCACTCACGGGGGTTGAGCGAGGTCCCATACGGGAATGCATAGATACCAATCATTCTACGATTACCTCCTGAATGTCAGCATCAACGATGCCGAACTGATCGTTCAATTCATACACATCCTGCTCTTGTATGTACAGTTTGATGTGCTCATCCTCAATCGCCTCGTAAGGTGTGAGGTCACACATCTCACGGATATCCTCAGCCACATCCATGTTTAGATCATCTAGGCTGAACTCAACTTCACACGTTACCTTCAAACGAATATGTTTACTCATAGTTTATTTCTCCTTTCGGTCTAGGATTATCCCAGACCATCACGCCGAAGCGATCAGGTCTGTGCTGTCAATTACAAAGCTGTCCCCAGCTTCACCCAATGCGTCACCCTTAGCACGTAGCCCGATGATCACCTTGCCTGCTTGGACATTGGCAATGTCAGACACATCACCATCAATAACCTTGCGTCCCAAGTACGTCTCAGGTAATCCGCCACGGAACACGACAGCCATCGGCACATCGGTAGCGAGAGCGAGACCAACCTGCCCCCAGAACTCAGGCTTGGGTGAGAAGCTGAACATCAGCTTGTAGTTGCGAGGCATACGCTTATGCAGACGCTTGCCTAGCTTGGTGTAGTCGTAGAAGAATGCATCACCGAACTCACCCTCGATGTCGAGCAGAGTCTCCCACTGTACATCGCTGATTGTATTCAAGCGGAACACAGGCTTGACACCCTGACGCTTGCATGTCTTGATGAACGAGTGCATCTCCTTGCGTAACTGTGCGAGGAACCCATCACGATCTGACATGAACCAATCAGTCTTACGCTTACGGCCTTCGGCTACGTTAGCCATGACACCACGGCCAGAGGTAAAGAGGCATGGCTCCTCACACCCTGCGATACCACGGGATGGACACAGTGTGTTGTTAGGCATCATGCTAAGCGATGCGATACGAATCAGATCCGTACCTAGCTTAGTCTTCATTGACTTGAGTACCTTGGTGTTGCCACCGTTTGTGTTGAGTAACTTACTCATGTTGCACCTCCATTTGATGCTTGGTTTGTGTTGACGCCTTACAGTATGCAGACCTTTGGAACGATATGTCAACCCCTGTCGGTCTAGGACAATCCCAGACCTCAAACAATTCGTGATCGGAAGTCAGCCTTAGCAGACGCCCCACCTGAAGACACGTCACCTAGGTATATACATTTAGTGGTTACATGACACATGCCTGCCACCTGAATCATCCTGTACCCCTCCTGCGGAATCACAAAGGAGTCGTACTTATACGGATTGTAGGTAGCAATTCTGCCATCGCCTGCCAGTAAGAGATTCTTCCCTCCCTCCCAGATATACTCATTAAGATCACGCCCTTTGTATGGTGTAGCCCCTTCAAAGCTGACCACTTTACCTGAAACAAAAGCGTGAACATTCTTCCTGCCCTCACGCAATACACGCTCACGTCCTGCTTTTGACACACGGAACCCAACACCTGCTAGTGTAATGTTGTCTACGTGTGCAATGACACGATGTGTTTTGCAATCACGTACAGACATCTTGCCGTTGTGCAAATTGCGATATACTTCAACGTGCTTAATCATCGTCTGAATCCTCATCGTTGTAGGTAAAATTAACTGACAGTAATTCAAAGTCATCAAAGTTTACTTCCCACACAATGCCTGTCTCTTGTGTGAATTTGAAAAGCATTTCAAATATTTGCTCACGTTCACTCATGCTGTTTGCTCCCTGTACTTACGATCAATTGCAATATCAATCAGCCCCTCTGTGCTAGCCTCAAGATACCGAATGTCCTGCCACTTCTCAGGCGACAGATGCTCAGGCTCACAGCCCCATGCATCACGGTACGCATCAACGTACAATGCCTGTGCCTGTTGCAGTGGCGTCATGTATACGAAACCTACCATCTCAATACCTCCTACGGGTGACTCATCTCAGCCGCACCTTGCGCCCAACCTTCAAGGGTTTCTCTGTAATACTCAGGTGCGAAATCATCAATCACTTTTCTGGCCTCTCTCAATTGATCGGCCAACAAAGCGAGAAACTCTTGCTCTGTGGTCTCAGTCGCATAGCCATGCTCCATGTCTGCTCTGCGCTGACCGACCATGCACAATGCCTCCTCAAACTCAGACCATGACGAGTACAATGCCTGCTTGATATCATCAGGCTCACCGAATATATTAATCTTCTCAGTTGTCATCGTTCACCTCCTGCATCTGAACGTCATCGTATCCTTCATCACAATTCCAGACACTGCACAGGTAGTAAGCCTGATCAAAATCAACAGGATAATCAGTCACTTCTGTACCGCCAACCCACACTGTGTATTTCTTTTCATCTTTCATTTAGATTCTCCTTACAGAGTCCGGTCTAGGACAATCCCAGACCAGACCAATTGACTATTACTCGTATACATTCTCGCCATGAAACATCATGCCGAACCCATTCATGACAGCCACGAAAGCCCTGCTTTCTGCGAGCGTCATGTCAGGCTCAGACTCGATCTCGTATTCTTCTTTCATGCGCTCAAGGCAATCCATCAAATCATCTCCGATGCCGACACGCACGCCCCAGTCTTTCACTGTCTGAATCTGTGCTGTTGTTACACTCATTACTTACCCCTCCTACGAAGTTCATCACCGAATGTCATTGCCTGATCAGCGTAGTAGCACTCCCGCTCTGGGTTATGCCCACGCATTGCCTGCATTGCCTCCCTGCAATCCTGCACTACATACTTGAGTGCATCCACTGACAGAGTCTTAGCTCTCGCTGTCCACTCTGCGAATTCTTTTGATGTTGCACCACCTGACATGGCTAACCTCCTGCCGTTTGACGTTTTACAGTATGCAGACCTTTGGAACATAAAGTCAAGCCCTTATTTTTACCTATGGTAAGTTGAGGTCTAGGACAATCCCAGACCATCAACCTCTCTCATACGCTATGACGTATACACTTGCTCAAGCGTCTCGCCTAGTGCATCAAACCCATCGGGTGCTACCACATAGACAGCACCATCAGCCTCAGCATCAACGATCACATCACCCACGGACACAGAGTGCATCCGCTCAATGCGCTCAAGCTTATCCTCGACAGGCCGATTGGATGCCTCAAACACTTCATTTAGAGTGTTCACATGTGCATAGCACACAGGCTGATAGTCACCAGACTTGAGCAACTCACGCACATCCTTGATGGTGAACGCACTACTCATTCCGTACAGGAATGGTGAGCGCATCGCACCCAGCTTTTGCATGGACTCAAATGGAATCTGAAAGATTACATAGCTCATAGCTTACTCCCTACAATCCAAAAGAAAATCATCGGCACTATTACCAATAGTGGGACGCAAGCAATCAATAAATCTGTCATATCAATACTCCGTATTGTTTGATGGTCTAGGACAATCCCAGACCGACTGAAAGAACGTAGTTCTTATAACCGACAAAAGGGAGCATATAGCTCCCTTGTGTGTCAGGCTGAGTGGACAGTTACTTTGTAACTGTTTTCTTCAGAGACTTGATGTCAGCTTCAGTGATAACTCCGTTATCAAGACCGAGTTGAATCATCTGCAAAAGCTGTGCTTTTGTTACTGTCTTCTTGAGATCAGTTTTCTTCTGTGAAGTCTTCGACTTCTTCGCAGGACGCTTCGCAGTGGCTTCGCCATTCTTGCGCTTCTCAGCTCGTAGAGCTTTCACAAGTGTCTCAGCAGACTTTGAAGTGTAACCTTCGGTTCCAAGCTTAGGCTCAAGTTCTGACCAGAGGTCAGCAAGCGACATCATGATGTAACGATTCCCGTAGGGAATTTTGCCAATCTCTCTGTCTTCGACAGCCTGCTTGAACTCGTTGTCACTCTTGTAGAGTGAACGAATGTCCAAGATAACCTGACCGATTTCTTTCAACTCTACGAGTTGTTTGTTCTGAGTCTTCTCAATAGAGAAGAAACGCTTGACTGCCCAAGTCTCTCTCGTAGAGAGATCAAGACGCTTTTCTTCAGAAACAATGTCTACGACATTGATCTTTGCTCCTGCTTTGCGACTAGAAGCCGAAGGCTTACGATTGTTTTTAGCCATTTTTACTATGTCTTGAGCTAGGTTTGTCATGTTGACCTCCATTTGGTCGTTGCTGTGTTGACGCTTTCCACTATGCAGACCATTGGAACCAAATGTCAAACACTTTTTTCAAACTTTTTTTTCATACCTAAAGGTATGGTTTCTGGTCTAGGAGTCTCCCAGACCGATGAAACATGCAAAATGTGCATACTGATTGAGACGCAATTTGTGCTGATTTTGCCTCGTGTGATGTGCGGATGATGCGCATGATGTGCGTCATGTGTGATGTGTCATGTGATGTGATGGGTGTATATGTGTGCAATACATGCTTGCCGATGGTGTGCAACGCTCCGCTCTGAAATCCAGACCTCAATCAGCACATTTTGCGTGGCAAATGATTTGATAACACTTGACCTCTCACAATTTCTTACGAAATTTCATACACATACATACATGTGTGTGATGTGATCACGCATTATGCGCCCACACACACATACATCATGCGTTATGCGTACACATACAGGGGGGCGGGCGAGCGCCATGGCGGGTGTATGCGTTATTGTATATAGATAAATACACAGAAGGGTAAAATTGAAGTGTAAACCACTGTGTATACAGACACGCCCGCACTGTTCCTAGAAGTTATAATAAACAGATTGTTATAGCAAAACGGTATAAGAGCTACATCCCTTATGTCCCATAGGCAAATCGCCGGCATAGACAACTGCCCTTCATAAAGTTCTTGACAAGATTTGTGTTCTGCATATAACTATTAATGTGTAACATTGAGAAATGTAAGAAAGCACTCTAGTCGAAAATAAATTTTCTTGTAAAAGACACTTACAAATGTAGCACTCTAAATGTACACATATAAATGTACACTTGCGTAGCTAAGAAGTCTGTGCTATAATCCAATAAACACTCCCAGTGCTACAATCTGTATGCACTATCTAACTTTTCCTTGACAATTATAAATCTGTAGATATAACTATGTACGTTCCGATTGAGGATACTCGTACAAGAGAAGGTCTCGTTGAGACTGTGTACGACTGTATCAGAAACAATAAATCTCTTGATTCAATTCACATACCTCACTCAGATGTATTCTTTGTACGTGAGGCACTAGAGGCTCGCTTTGACTGTGAGCTTTCGTTGTTTCAGGTAGAAGAATATATGAGAGAGGCAGGCTGGCAAGACAATGGCAGTACCAGAGAGAGTTAAGAACAAGATGAAGGAAGAGGGTCTTGAGGGTGTGAACAAACCCAAGAGAGATCCTGATCATCCAACGAAGTCACATAAGGTGATGGCTAAAGAAGGTGAGACATACAAGTTCATCCGCTTCGGTCAGCAAGGGGTAAGGGGAGCAGGTAAGTCTCCTTCATCCGCAAAAGATAAAGCACGCAAGAAATCGTATTATGCTCGTCATAATGCTCAAGGTAAACCGACCAGTAAGCTATCAGCGAAGTACTGGTCTCACAAGGTGAAATGGTAATCATGGCTGAGAAGAAAGACCAAGCACGTATTGATGTAGCTAAGAAGATTCGTGGCTTCATTAATAGAAATATTCCTAATGAAGAAAATGCGAAGCGTAAAGCCGCCGCCTTCATGAATAATCTTGAAAATAGTATGCCAACAATGGAGAATGCTCAGCGTAAGGCTGATGCCTTCCTGAAGAAAATTGGTGCTGGTAAGTATAGCCGTAGTGCTCAGACTAAGAATGTAAAAGCCACAGCCAAGGATGCGGCGACTGCAAGTGCAAAGCGCAAGGTCATGGACAGGGTAAACACTGAGCAAGGTAAGGCGGATCGTGCTAAGTCTCGTGCTGAAGCGGCCAAGAAGAATCAAGCTCAGATTAAAGCTAAGACTACCTCTAAGTCTAAACCAAAGACGGCATCTAGCAATACCTCAAAAGAACCACGTACAATTGCTCAGGCTAAGCGTATGGGTAAGTCGTACTTCATCGGTAAGGACGGCAAGAAGAAGGCGGCAGTCACCGCTGAAGATCTGAGAAAGTCAGGTCACAAGACTCTCCAAGCATACTTGAATGCTAAAGGTAAGAAGGCGAAGAAGTAATGAAAACATGTGCATCCTGTCCAACACCCGGTAAGTGCAAAGCCGCAGGCAAGTGCCTCAAAGGTGGTGGCAGTAAAGAAACTAAGAAGATGAACAAGGGCGGCTACGCTAACTGTGGTGCCTCAGTGAAGCCCAACGGAAAGAGTAGATCATAATGGATGATACAGATAAGATTAAGTACTTTGAACGTAAGCTCCGTAATTCTGAGAAGGGTTCCCGTACTTACATGGAAGCACTGATTGAGTTACGTAACATCCCCGGCTCAGGTTATTCTGTACCATCAGGGACTGATGACCAACCAATGCGTAATGATCCATCTGAAGCTAAGCCTGAGAAGTCATCTAAGATGATGGATGGTGGTATGGCCCGTGGTAAAGGTAACAAGATGTACCAGCACAACTATGCTACTGGCGGATCAGTTCAGGATAACTTGAAGCAAGCACCTGCAGGTAATGAAGGCTTGAAGAAGCTACCTAAAGATGTCCGTAATAAGATGGGCTACATGTCATACGGTGGCATGGCTAAGAGCAAGAAGGCTAAGTAACACATGGCGTTAAACGTCACCCGTCCTAGCCGATTTAAAAGCTACGGTAAACACGCTGAAGTAGATGATCAACGAGAGACAGTCTACACGTGCCCGGCAAACTCAGTTGCGTACATGTCCTTAGTGTTCGTATCTAATGGTACAGCTAACGCAACGGATGTGGCTATTGAATGGTACGATGCATCTGAGACTTCAAGGATTACAGTCGTCGGTTCTAAGAATTTGTCATCAGGCGACTTCCTACAGTTGAGTAGCGCATTCCTCGTACTAGAGCCGGGTGATCGTTTAGAAGTAACTCCTAGTAATACAGGCGGCGGTGCTAACCCAGACATCGGTGTCATCACTACAGTTGAAGAAGTATTCCTACCTAACGGATAATTTATATGCCATACAAATCTCGTGCTCAACAAGCGGCTGTCGCAATCTCAATGAAG
>JGI11772J19994_1000227_pt1 | contig 12450 bp, 17 predicted proteins | sample Etolagsurwater0m_FD_19994 | JGI IMG/M metagenome (IMG submission 19994) | reverse complement strand
GACAGCAAAGTCGATGTCGATGCTCCTAGCGGTAGAGGCGGCCTGAAGTTTGGCGGTAACCGATGACAGTTCCGACCCCGAAGAACGCAAATAGCGGAAGCAGATAGCGGAAAGACTGATGGATATATACACAATTGATTTCGAGACGTATTACGCGAAGGACTACGGTCTCAGGAAATTTACAACAGAAGAATACATACGTGATCCTCGCTTTGAGGTTATTGGCGTAGCAGTAAAGAAGAATAACGAAAAAACTCAATGGTTTAGCGGAACCAAGGCGCAAACCAAGCAGTGGCTAGATCAGTTCCCGTGGGAAGACAACATTGCTCTTGCCCACAACGGGATGTTCGACTTTGCCATTATGGCGTGGCATTTCGATATTCACCCTAAGAAGATGGCAGATACGCTGTGCATGGCACGTGCGCTTCACACTATCGAGGTGGGCGGAAGTCTGGCCGCGTTGACCCAGTATTACGGGTTAGGTAAGAAAGGCACTGAGGTGGTTAACGCGCTTGGACTTACGCGCTTAGACTTTCCGAAGGCACAACTGGAAGCGTATTCTGGCTACTGTATTAACGATGTGGACTTAACGTATGCGCTTTTTGAAATTCTTATTAAAAGTTTCCCTGTTAGCGAGCTTAATCTTATTGATCTTACTCTACGTATGTTTACTCGTCCTTGTATTGAGCTAAACAAATACATACTCAGTGAGCATCTACAACACGTTAAAGAGAACAAAGAACGGTTGATGAGCCTGATTACTCAGAGCCGTGAGGAGTTGATGAGTAATGAAAAGTTCGCTAATGCACTACGAGTTGCAGGAGTTGAGCCTCCGACAAAGATTAGCCCTACGACGGGAAAAGAAACGTACGCCTTTGCCAAGGCCGACGAAGACTTTAAGGCGTTGTTGGAGCATGAGAGCGAAGCCGTCCAAGCCCTTGTTAGTGCTAGACTTGGCGTCAAATCCACGATTGAAGAGACACGTACTCAGCGTTTTATTGAGATTGCGAGTCGCGGCACGCTACCCATCCCGCTACGCTATTATGCGGCACACACTGGAAGGTGGGGCGGGGACGATAAAGTTAATCTCCAGAATCTACCACGCACATCCGCAATCAAACAGGCAATGGAAGCTCCGGTCGGTTACAAGATTATCGACTCGGACTCTTCTCAAATTGAAGCAAGGACGCTCGCATGGCTAGCAGAGCAAGACGATCTCGTAGACGCTTTCGACAAGGGCGAAGACGTATACAAGATTATGGCTTCCGCTATTTACGGCAAGGAAGTGGAGGAGATCACGAAGGACGAACGGTTTGTCGGGAAGACAACAATCCTTGGTGCAGGATATGGCATGGGTGCGGCCAAGTTCAGAGCGCAGTTAAAAACCTTTGGCGTAGACTTATCACAAGACGAATGTAATCGGATTATCAGAGTATATCGAGAGACATACCCACGTATTCCTTTGCTTTGGCGTGCCGCAGGTGATGCGCTACGTGCTATCGAGCAAGGTGCAACGTCCCCGCTAGGGAGAGGGCTAGCTTTAACCGTGGAGGGAAAACACGGTATCCGTCTCCCTAACGGGTTCTACATCAAGTATCCAAACCTACGCCGCCAAGTCAATACAGAAGATGGCCGCGAAGAGTTGGTATACGACACCAAGAAAGGCCGTACCACGATACCCAACCGAATCTACGGTGGAAAAGTTGTGGAAAACGTTTGCCAAGCACTGGCAAGAATCGTAATCGGTGAGCAGATGTTGCGTGTAGCAAAGAAGTACCAAGTCGTTATGACCGTGCATGATGCTGTCTGCTGTGTAGTACCCGAGCATGAAGCGGATACGGCTCGTGAATACGTCGAGATGTGTATGCGGATGCGACCCAAGTGGGCACCAGAACTCCCGTTGGACTGTGAGTCAGGTGTCGGTGATTCGTATGGAGATTGTAAATGAGCAACTATTGGCAGAACCACAACACACGGAAGCTCGATCCTGAAGATGTAATCCTCATTAGAGAACTGCATAAGGAAGGTTTGAAGCTACAGGTGATCGCTGAGAAGTTCGATGTATCAAAAACCAACGTTAGCAAAATCGTAAATAATAAAATTTGGAGTCATTTAAATGTTGTTGAGTGAAGAAGATAAGGGGTTCATCAAAGCCCTTTGCGAAGAAAAGTCCGCTGGTAAGACAGACCTTACGTATAAGCAGATAGGTGAGAAGTTTGAACTGAAGCCCCACGAGGTGCTTGAGATATGGACAGGCATGAAGTGGGACACAAGTCAGAGGCATATCTATGAGTAAGTTGCCACACGTAGAACGTGATCTCATGGAAAGCATGGGGATCACAATCGAGAGTGCCGCAAAGTGGTACTTATTCCTCGCAGAGGAATACGAAATGTTAGATGACGAGGTCAAGGCTAAATCATACAAGCAAAGAGGCGAAAGCCTAATGAAGCCCGCATTGAAGGGATACATAGTAGATAGAAACCTAGAAGAGGAAATCACTAAATGGACACAGAAGAGCAAGTAACAGACTACGAGTTCACACAAGATTGGTTTAGTTGGGCACCGGAGCTACTTAACCAAATAACTCCAATCCTGCCAGACCGGACAAACTTCTTAGAGATAGGGTCTTTTGAAGGGTGTGGCACAGTGTGGATGGTCGAGAACATGCTACGGGACGGTGGGTGGATCGACTGCGTAGACACATGGGAGGGCGGTGAAGAACACAGTCCAGAAGTCATGGCAGGTGTTGAAGCACGGTTCGACAGAAATATCGCTAACGTACGCGAGAAGTATTTCGCGGATGGTAAGCACGTTAATAACCGCAGGGTCTATAAGAACAAGTGGCCTTCTGCTGAGTTCTTGGGAGATAAGATGAGTGAGATTATTCGCCTCCCTACCAAATGGCCGACTACGATGTACAACTTCATTTATATAGACGGGTCGCACAAAGCCCCCGATGTGCTTACTGACGCAGTGCTAGCTTGGAAAGTATTGAATCCAAACGGTGTGATGGTCTTTGACGACTATGGGTGGGGTAACCCACGTGATGCTCTGCATAGGCCAAAGATCGCTGTCGATGCGTTTACTAATATATTCGGTGAAGAAGCTCAGCTTCTACATGTTGGATACCAATATGCCATAAGGAAAGTTGTATGACCGAAGTAGAACGCCCGAAACTAATGATCGCAACGCCGATGTACGGCGGTATGTGTACTGGGCACTATGTAAGTGGGCTACTAGGCACAATCGCTAAGATGCAATCCGTAGGCGTGCAGGTCTACTGGGCACAGATGATGAACGAAAGCCTTATCACTCGCGCCCGCAACGAGCTTACTCGTATGTTCTTAGCCACAGACTACGACTACCTCATGTTTATCGACGCTGACATCCACTTCACTGGACAGGACGTAGCAATGTTGATGGCGGCGGATCGGGATATAGCCTGCGGTATCTACCCTAAAAAGGAGATCGACTGGGCAAAAGTTGAGGAGGCCGCTCAAAATAAAAAAAGTGAGTTAGCGAATTACAGCGGTGCTTTCGTGTTCAATATGGACGGGGCGCATCAAGAGACAGATGAAGACGGGATGATTGAAGTCCGTCATGGCGGGACAGGGTTCATGCTTATACATCGCAGAGTATTTGAAAGGTTGCAGGAGCACGTACCTACGTACCGCACCTCGTCTTTCAAAGATCCAGAGACCGATGAGTACGTGAAGCCACTGACGCACGAATTTTTCGCAACGAGCATTGATGACACAGGTGCTTTGTTATCAGAGGACTACCATTTCTGTGAGTTGTGGAGAAAACATGGAGGGAAAATCTACGCGAACCCCTTCATAAAACTAGAGCACGTCGGCACGTATGTGTACGGCGGAGACATATTAAAATCGGGAGGTAACCTGAAATGAAAACGACTAAAGCGAAAAAAGTACTGGCTTATGCTGGAAAGCACCCATCTGCATCATTCGCAGAGATAGCAAAAGCTACGGGAACCACGTACGGCTATGCCTACAAAATACTCCGAAACGGACAAGTAGTCACCGATATGAAAGAGGTACGTAAACTTCAGAGGGATGGAGCTAAGCCAACAGGTGCACTGACCCCAGAGATTATAGATAAAGTCATATCAGACGGAAGCACTGCTAAGTATTACGTGATACCGAAGGGCGCGGAAGAACTGCAAGACCTGATCTCGCACAAGAACATGAACGCGCAGATCGGTGAAATATTTCGTGCATGTTACCGTTATGGGGAAGTGTCCCACAGTGATATGCTACGCGATGCGAAGAAAATTAAGTTCTATGCAGAGGCCGAGATCAAGCGGTTGGAGAAGCTAAAGTGATTAAACGCAACATGAAGAAGATAGCACCTGAGCTGTTTGACGACATGTACCGCGCGGTGGTCAGTGACCGATTTCCTTGGTATTACTTGGATGGCTCTACTAGCGAGCGTCATCCAGTAATGGTTCATGGTGTTAAAAGTAGAGAACGGGAAACCCCAGACTCGCCTACATACCCCAATGTGGACGCCATGCTTACGGCTTTTTGCCAAGCCATAAACGTGAAACGTGGCTCAATATTACGGGCCGCTTTTAACATGACCATTGGTGCATACGACAACCTACCCACGCTACCGCATGTGGATCATTTTGAAGACCACGGCGTAATGCTTGTGTACTTTACTGAAGAAGGTGGAGACACAGTGATCTTTGAGGAAGAGCATGACGAAGCGCGACCCACGCGGGAACAAGCGGAACTTACAGAAAAGTTTCGGGTTATACCAATGGTCGGCAGGTGCATTATGTTTGATGGGAAGCACTACCACTGTAACGAGTTCCCAGACGAATCAGGTAAAAGACGTATTGTCTTAGTTGTAAGTTTCGAGGTTGGGGCATGAAGATAACAATCGAAATCGACTGCACTCCGCATGAGTTTCAAGAGCTGTTTATCCCCGGTGATAGACAGCAGGAGTTTGTAGAGACTACGTACAACGCGTACGTAGACGCTCTGCAGAAAATGATGTGGAAGCAGATCGACCCACACAATTTTATAAAGACAAAGGATGACTAATGACAACGTGGTCTTACAGTAGCCTCAAGACATTTGAGCAGTGCCCAAAGAAGTATTTCCATCTGAAGGTGGTGAAGGATGTCAAGGACTCAGGCAGTGAGGCCACTGTCTATGGACAAGAAGTACATACAGCGGCGGAGGAGTACATCCGAGACGGTGTGCCTGTACCAGCTAAGTTTAAGTTTGTTGAACCTACGCTAGAAGCTCTAAGCAAAATCGAAGGTGAGAAGCACTGTGAGATGAAGCTCGGACTGAAGCTAGTGGAAGATGACTACGTCCCTTGTGGGTTCTTTGATAAAGAGGTTTGGTGGCGTGGCATCGCTGACTTAGTGATTGTGCAAGGCGACACGGCTTACTCTGTGGACTACAAGACCAGTAAGAACGCGAAGTATGCAGATACTAAGCAGTTGGATATTGTAGCCGCCGCACTTTTTGTGCATTTCCCAGAGGTACAGAAGATCAAATCTGCTCTGGCGTTTGTGGTCAGCAACGAATTTATTAAGAAAGACCACTACCGAGAAAAACGTGACGAATATTTTGCATCGTTTGATCCGCTTCTGGATAGGCTAGAAGGTGCAATGGATAACGGTGTTTGGAATCCTATCAGTGGCCCGTTGTGTCGGTTCTGTCCTGTAGTACACTGTGAGCATAACTCTCGACGTTGAGGACTAAACATGCCGTACGTAAACAAGAAACGCCCGTACAAGAAAGAGTACGAGCAGTATCAAGGGTCAGAAGAACAGAAGAAGAACCGCGCCAAGCGCAACGCCGCTAGACGCAAGTTAGAGAAAGAAGGCCGCGTCAAGAAGGGCGACGGCAAGGACGTAGACCACAAGAAACCTATTTCAAAGGGCGGGTCAAACACTAAAGGTAACCTGCGAGTTAAGAAGGCATCGGCTAACCGATCATTCTCTCGCAACAGCGATAGGTCAGTTAAAAAGAATGGAAGTCGTAGAAAATAAAGTCTTAACCCTGCTAACACGCAACCCGCAGGTAATCACGGACGCAATCAAAAAGAGTGCGATCTTAGAGGAGCAAGAAGGCGGCATATATAAGGTGGCGATCAACTGGGGACTGGACGAAATGCAGACCCTTGCCACCCTGCCGTTCAAGAAGCCGCCTTCAACCATAGGCAGAGACTACGAGTGGACGGGCAAGTTCACACCGTTCGATCACCAGAAAGAAACCGCATCGTTCCTATCGCTACACAAGAAAGCCTTCTGTTTCAACGAGCAGGGTACAGGTAAGACAGCATCTGTAATCTGGGCGGCTGACTATCTAATGAAGCAGGGTCGCGTAAAGCGCGTGCTTGTTATCTGCCCCCTATCGATTATGAAGTCAGCGTGGCAACAAGACCTGTTCAAGTTTGCAATGCACCGTAGCTGTTCCGTGGCATACGGGGACAAGCGGGCACGCAAAAAGATTATTGAAGCTGGCTCCGAGTTCGTGGTCATTAACTTTGACGGACTCAGTGTGGTCAAAGAAGAAATCATGGCTGGCGGGTTCGATATGATCGTGGTCGATGAGGCCAATGCCTACAAGAACCCACAGACAAACCGTTGGAAGGTGCTGTTCAACGTCATGAAGAAGGCCGAGTGGCTGTGGATGCTAACAGGCACACCTGCGGCGCAGTCTCCACTGGACGCGTACGGTCTGGCTAAGTTAGTAAACCCAACGTATTGCCCCAAATACTACGGGCAGTTCCGAGACATGGTGATGTACAAGGTCACTCAGTTTAAGTGGGTGCCGAAACCCAAAGCCCAAGATGTCGTACATAAAATACTGCAACCCGCGATTCGGTTCGAGAAGGATCAATGCCTCGACTTACCAGAGGTTACACATACTGAACGAGACGCACCACTCACCAAACAGCAAGAGAAGTATTACACCGAGCTGAAGAAGCAAATGATGATGGAAGCAGACGGTGAGCAAGTTACTGCGGTCAATGCGGCGACTAACATCAACAAATTGCTACAGATATCAGGTGGTTGTGTCTACACCGATAACCGTGAAGTCATTGAGTTTGATGTGTCTAACCGCCTGAAAGTTATTGAGGAAGTAATCAATGAGTCATCTCACAAAGTGCTTGTCTTCGTTCCCTTTACGCACACGATTGAGCTACTACGCAATCATTTGGAGGGTAAAGGTTATTCGTGCGGCGTTATTAACGGCAAAGTTTCTGTCAACAAGCGCAGTGATATTGTTAAAGATTTTCAAGAACAGTCCACGCCTCGTGTGCTCATTATTCAACCGCAAGCCGCGTCGCATGGACTCACTCTAACTGCCGCCAACACAATTATTTGGTACGCACCGGTCACCAGTGTGGAGACGTATCTCCAAGCAAACGCACGGATTGACAGGCCGGGGCAGAAAAACGCTATGACTATCGTGCACATCAAAGGTAGTCCAACAGAAGAACGCCTGTACAAGATGCTTCAGAACAACATCAATAACCACGTGAAGATCATCGACCTGTACAGACAAGAATTAAGTTCTTGACAAAGTCAAAAAGAAGACTATAGTTACCAGTGGAGTCAACAAAAAGAGGTATCAACTATGGCAACACCAGCCAACGAACTCGTGCCTGTATACATCAAGATCCGCGATACAATTCGTGAGAAAGAAGCAGAGCACAAAGAAGAAATCGCTGTTCTCAAAGAGCAGTTAGAAGCTGTATCCCAAGCCTTGTTAGATGTATGCGAGGAGAACGGGCAAGATGGCTTCCGCACCCCCTTCGGTACAGTTACTCGTCGTGTTTCGTCACGGTATTGGACGAGTGACTGGGATTCTATGTACAAGCTCATCAAAGAGCATGATGCACCCTTCCTTCTGGAGCAAAGAATCCACAATGGCAATATGAAGCAGTTTCTTGAGGAGAACCCAGATGTTCTGCCCGCAGGACTGCAAGCCGACCGCAAATATACCGTGCAAGTACGTAAACCAACTTCCAAGTAAAGAGGTACACAATGAGCAACCAAGTCTCAATCTTTGAAAACAATACTGGCGTAACAGTATCAACTCCGCGTAAAGGTGCATTGGGTGACGTATTTGCCCCAGCATCTACAGTCTCCAACACTCGCCGTATTCAGGCGCGTAACAACGGTGACTTTGTACGCATCATCAGTGGCCAACAAGCCGGTGACCCAGTGCGTGACTCACTCAACGTAATCATCGTCGGTGCTATTAAGGAAGTATCTCGTGAGTTTTATGGCTCACAGTACGACCCAGATAACCCCACGCTACCCGATTGCTGGTCTAGCCGGGGTGATAAGCCTGACGAGGGATGCAGTAATCCTCAGTCCAATGCGTGCGCTACCTGCCCGCAGAATGTACAAGGCTCAGCTAGCGGCGGACGCCGTGCGTGTAAATTCCAACGCCGCATTGCGGTAATGGTTGAAGGCGATCCAAAGGGCACTGTGTATCAGTTCAAGATCCCATCGAAGTCTCTGTTCGGTAAAGGCGTGGGCAACACGCATCCGTTTGAGAGCTACACGAAGTTCCTTGCTGGTAACGGAGAATCTCCAGACACAGTGGTTACGCAGATCGCTCATGATCCTAACAACCAGAGCCAGACATACGTGCTTAACTTCAAGCCAATTCGTCAGGTATCTGATGACGAGTACGAGCTGGTGTTAGCGGCTCAGCAGAACCCAGATACAGATATGTATACGAAGATCACTACAGCGCAGACAGACCAAGTGACTGCTTTGCCACCTAGTGCTTCAGAGCAGATCGTGTATTCTGATGAACCGGAAGAAGAGCCGGTAGCTGTAGAAGAGCCTAAGCCAGCCAAGCGTCAAGCTAAGAAGACTGAGCCTAAGCCAGAAACCAATAGTCTCGCTGATGTAGTGAGCGCATGGAGCGATGACGACTGATGAGCTATGGCTACAGCAATAGGCTGATCGAGCTAAATAAAGAAGCCGACCACCGTTTGTTGGGCGTACAACTGGGGCGGGTTTGCATCGCACGCGATGTGCCCGTCTCGGACGTAGCTGTCCACTTAGGTGTCTCAAGGCAAACTGTCTATAACTGGTTTTGTGGGGCTAACGCTCCACGGGCCAAGTCACAGCAGATACAAGAAATAATAGCCTCATTAGTCGCTGACAAATAAAACTTACACAGCAAGGATTTAGGGATGACATTCGACCTATTAGACGCGGTGCAACCCGAAGAAGGGTGGTTCTGCGCTGTCGGTATCAAAGGTAGGAGCGTTGTACAGAAACTGGTACAGACCCGCGAGGAGCTAGACGAGATATCAGAGCAGTTTGTTGCTGATAACCGTAATGCTTTCTTTGCGGTGGCTAAATTTAAAACCGATGCAGACAGAAAGAAAGACAACGTCCAGTCGCTGAAAGCCTTTTGGCTTGACATAGACTGTGGCGAATCAAAGGCAAAGGTCAACGAGAAAACAGGTCGCCCCGATGGATATGTAGATCAGGATGCTGGACTACAGGCATTGGAGGAGTTTCGTGAGCTGATAGGGCTACCTGACCCCATACTCGTTAACTCTGGCCGTGGTATACACGTTTACTGGCCACTAACCGAAGAAGTCACTCGTGAGCAGTGGGAGCCTGTTGCCGTTAGGCTACGAGAGCTTTGTTTCACGCACGAGCTTTATGTAGACCCTGCGGTGTTTGAGGTATCACGCGTACTTAGGGTGCCCGGGACGTATAACTTTAAAGACGATCCAGCTAAGCCAGTAGTTGTAATGTCTGAAGCTGACCCCGTGGAGTTCAACGAACTGAGGGATTTACTTGGTGTAAAAGAAGCACCGGCTAATATGCCCCCAAAACGTGAGTTAACGGCGTTAGGTCAGCAGTTTGCTGACTCTACGATCACCAAATTTTCTAAGATCATGGTACGCAGTGCTAAGGGTAACGGGTGCTCGCAACTTCTATCGTGCTATGAGGACAGAGAAACTCTGGTGGAACCTCGCTGGTTCAATGCGCTATCCATCGCTAAGTTCTGCACAGACAAGGACAGCGCGATCCATAAGATATCCTCAGACTACCCAGACTACGATCCCAGCAACGTAGAATACAAGATAAAACATATACTTGGACCACATACTTGCGAAAAGTTCGAGGAAAATAACCCCGGTGGATGTGCCGACTGTCCGTTCAAAGGCAAGATCAAAAGCCCCATCGTGCTAGGCCGTGAGGTTGAGAAAGCTAGCGAGGCCGAGAGCATCGTTAGTGTTGTACAAGAAGGTGTACAAGAGACCTATAAAATCCCTGAGTTCCCGTTTCCGTTCTTCCGTGGCAAGGGTGGCGGTATATGGCACCAATCCGATAGCGACGAAGTCGAACCTACTCTGGTATACGAGCACGATCTGTACGTGCTGAAACGCATGAAAGACCCCATTAAAAAGGACGTTGTAGTTTTTAAACTGCACACCCCCCATGATGGTGTTATCGAATTTATTATCCCCAATGCACAGCTAACGGAGCCTAGAGAAGTTCGTAAGCTACTGGCGGAGCAAGGTGTGTTGTGTGGTAGCTCCAAAAAAAGTGAGTTAATGAGTTGGTACATCATCGCGTTTATCCGCGAGATGCAGACGAGACAGAAGGCAGAGAAAATGAGACTACAATTTGGGTGGGCTGATAACGACAGCAAATTTATTATTGGGGATAGGGAGATAACTCCAGACGGTGTGTTCCACACGCCCCCATCACCATCAACTGAATCCTTTGTCGAGAACCTACAGCAGGAAGGGTCATTCGATAAATGGAAAGAGATCTTTAGTCTGTATGGTAAGAAAGGGCTTGAACCACAAGCGTTTGCCACACTGACAGCGTTTGGTGCTCCTATCTTCAAATACACTGGTCAGCAGGGAGCCTTGATTAGTCTGGTAGCAGAGGGTTCGGGTGACGGTAAGTCCACAGTGCTTTATATGCAAAACAGCGTATGGGGGCACCCAAAGGGACTATCCGGCCTTAAAGCGGATACTCTAAACGCCAAGTTCATGCGCCTCGGTGTGCATAACAACCTACCTGTAACGCTAGACGAGATGACTGAATGTGCCCCGCAGGAGGTGTCGGATCTGTCCTATGGTGTATCGCAGGGTAAATGGAAGGAGCGGATGAAGCAGTCCACCAACGAACTGCGTAAGAACCTGACCAACTGGTGCACGATGGTTACCACATCTGCTAACAGCTCTATGTACGAAACGCTCGCATCTGCTAAACACCGGCCTGAAGCAGAGATGATGCGGATCATTGAGTACAAAATCCCTACCAACGAAGAGATCAAGAACGACGTATCGGCTAAGTATAAATTCGATATTGAACTGCCTGAAAACTATGGGCACGCAGGAGATATATACGCTGAGTACCTCGTAAATAATCTGGAAGAAGTCAAAGCGTCGATTCGGTCTATCCAGATGAAGGTGGATCGTGAGTTCAAAATTACGCAGAAAGAACGTTTTTGGTCAGCGATTATCGCATCCAACATCACGGGCGGTCTTATAGCTAAGAACCTAGGACTAATCGACTGGGACATACAGCGCATCTACCACTGGTGCGGGGCTAGGTTGCTACCAGAACTGAGGGATGATGTACGCACGCCGGTTGACGGTAGCGTTGCTACTGTTGGTGATTTCATTAACCGGCATATACAAAACATTCTTGTGGTTAATGATGCGGTGGACTCCCGCTCCAACATGCCAGCACTTCCTGTAATGGAGCCACGTGGCAATCTGTATATACGCTACGAGCCTGATACCAAGATGATGTATATATCGGCGAAGGCGTTTAAAGAAGACTGTGTAAAGAATCGCCTTAACTATAAGGGCACGCTCAAAAGCCTGCAGCAAAAAGGTATTCTTATCGGCACCGCTAACAAACGGTTGTCTAAAGGCATGAAGGTATCCGCCCCGCCCACGCACTCTTTGGTGATTGACTGCGCTAACACTGAGTTCTTGGATGTAGAAAGCATGCTGGATGTAGAGGAAGCCACAGATGCGGGTGGAGAAAGTTAGTTACGATATTAACTGGCGTAACTTTAAACGGGGGGCATCCTTCTTCATCCCCTGTTTAGACCCAAAGTTAGCACGTGGTGAAATCAAAACGGTGACTGACAGACTGAAATACAAGATTTTGACAAAAGTCGTTATTGAAGAAGGGGTTAGGGGTTTACGTGTGTGGCGGCTTTAGTGTACTGTTATGACACGAGATGAGACGCGGTGAGACGCAGATTGTTTTCGTGGTTACCTCTATAGGTTGACTCCCTATAAGCTGTGCCCCGCCCCGTGCGGGGTCTTTTTTTACATGCCCCTCATAATCATATCGAACAAGAACGGGGCGGTATTTTTATCAACAATCAAACCATTCATCGCCGCCGCTCTACGCTCTGCCCGCCCCTTTAGAGACTTGCTGATAG
>JGI11772J19994_1000225_pt1 | contig 12541 bp, 22 predicted proteins | sample Etolagsurwater0m_FD_19994 | JGI IMG/M metagenome (IMG submission 19994) | reverse complement strand
TTTGATAGAGCATCAACAGCAACAAGAGTAAATAGAGATGGGTTAATCGAAACAGTAGGTATTGACGAACCACGTATTGACTTTCTAAACAACAGTAAAGGGCATTTGCTATTAGAGCCACAAAGGCAGAATTTAATTGCTGATAGTGATGATATGACAGGTTTTAGTTTTTCAACTGGTGCAATAGATTTGAATAGTGGTATCGCACCTGATGGAAGTAATACAGCTATTAAGTTTAAGGATGACAATAGTGGGGGTGCGGGTTCTGTTAGAATGTTTAAAAATTACACAGTAAGCACATCAACTGATTATCAAATGAGTGTTTTTATGAAAGCAAATAGTTTAAATTTTGGAGGGTTAAGAACAGGTGGCTTTAACCAACCTGCTAACGCTGACACTATTTTTAACTTATCTAACGGAACGATACATACTCAAGCGGCGGCACACACAAGAGCATCAATAGAGGACTACGGAAATGGTTGGTACAGATGTTCTATTGGATTTGAAACAGGAAGCTCTGTTACATCAGGGAACTTTGTTGTCATTTTAGCAAATAATAATGGCAACCCAACTGGTGTTCAGCTTAACGGAACATCAAACGTGTTAATATGGGGTGCACAATTTGAAGAAGGAGGCTACGCTACTTCGTATATACCAACGTCAGGAAGTGCTGTAACAAGGAGTAAAGACAACGCTGATAACACCTCTACGGAAGTTTTAACTTTGTCAAATCAAGCCAGTTTTTATTGGTATGTAAAAGGTCAAATAGGTGCAAGTGATGTAAATAATACGGGTTTTATTATGCGTTACTTTCTTGATAGTTCAACAGATAATTCCTCTTATGTTGCATTAAATACAAACCCTACTGAATGGCGAATAAGAATACAAAGTAGTACTGATAGCAACTTTCAATCTACAACAGTAAGTAAACTTGAAGATGCTAAAATTGTTGTTACAGTAAACACTTCTACATTTTCAATATATGCAAACGGTGCTTTAATTTTAAGTCAAGCTTATAATGGTGATGCAATAACATTTGAAAATATTAGAATACAAGCGGATATGGCAAATGAAAACAAAGGTGTTTTAAATTTAGTAGATACAAAAGCATATAATACAGAACTAACAGAAGCTGAAGCAATAGCACTAACAACTTTATAATTTAATACAATGAAATATATATTCAAAAAATATGAGTTCGGCTCACAAGAGTTAGCAGAAACAAGAATTGCNGCTCTACCACACCAAGAAGTAGATGGAGAAAGCNANCCTTCACACAGCCATACGGTTGTTAAATTAGGACACGTAGTAGTAACTGAAGGCACTTACGATGAAGAAGGTAACGAGCTTACTGCGCCTGTACTTGCAGACAAGTATTCTGTTGATGTTCTTTGGAAGGCATCTGAAATCACAGAAGAAACAGAAGCTGCTGTACTTGACGAAGAAGGTAACGTAATNACTCCTGCTGTAACAGCTATTGCTTATCCTTATGGTTGGGCTTCTAAAGAGATTACAATAGAAGAAGGTAACGGTGTCCACACTTTTGCAGGGTGGTCTTATAGCAACTAATTATGGACTTAACTACTTTGAGAGTATATCTATTGAACTTATCAGCGATAACAATAAGCACGTTTGACCTTATAGAAGATAGCTTAAAGATTATATTGCTTGTAGTTTCTATTGCATATACTGCTCAAAAGTGGTGGCAACTAAGAAATAAAAAGTGAAATACTTTAATTACAGCGAGTTTGACAGCCCTGATGTACAGGGTAGTGGGCAGTTGATGGATAAGGGGTTACTTTCAATGCTTGATGAAATCAGGGAGCTTGTGGGAGAGCCTATTATTATCACATCTGGCTTTAGAACTCCAGCTCATAATGATGCTATTAACGGAGTTGAGGGAAGCAGCCATACAAAAGGTTTAGCGGTAGATATAGCAATACGCAATTCAAGAATGCGTTTTAAGTTATTAAATGCNNTNTTGGANGTNGGCATAAATCGTATTGGCATTNCNGATAATTTNATNCANATTGANATNGANAAAGANAAAGANNCTAANGTAATCTGGACTTACTAATGATNAGNNTAGCAATAATTTCCTTATTTCCAACATCGTTTATAGGCGGTATGAGTTACTATCCCAAGAACGAAGAATACCCTTTTGATGAGTTTAATCTTTATTTGTTTATAGTGCAATTTCAAATTAGAATACATGAAAAAGCTGTTTAACTTAATTACAGGCGGTTTAATAAAAGATATTGGAAATATCATAGACAAGGTTACTACAACCGATGAAGAACGATTACAAGCCAAGCAAAAGATACAAGAACTATTAGAAGAAGCAGATAAAGATGCCCAAGAACAAGTTACAGAGCGTTGGAAGTATGATATGCAAAGCGATAGCTTTTTGTCAAAGAACATCAGACCGCTTACTATGGTCTTTCTTACGGTTATGTTTACCTTATTGGCATTTACCGATGGAAACATTGGAGAGTTTAGCATACAGAAAGAATATATCCCTATTTTTCAAACACTACTCATTACAGTCTATGGTGCGTACTTTGTTGGAAGAACTTGGGAAAAGAATAAAAAAAGTGGCAANGAANATAATTAACGTATTTACACCTTCTGCAAGAAGTAAGCGACCAAANGTACATTCAAAGAATGCTTCTGTTGGTAAAAGGGGTTATAAGAAAAAGTACAGAGGACAAGGGCGTTAATAACTTTTGTGAATTTAATACCCCTTTGTGAATCTAATAGGGTATATTTGTACTGGGTATTTTTCTGTTTTTATCCTGTTTTCATTTGTTTTTAGTCAGAAGGGGTGGTTTTTCCGCCCCTTTTTCGTATATTAGTGGCGTGAATATAAATCAAAAAGGTTGCTTTGCTGAATATAAGTTTGCAACAATGGCTATGGAGAAAGGGTTTAACGTATCTATGCCTCTATTAGATGCCTCCACCTATGACTGCATACTTGAGAGAAAAAGCATATTATACAAGGTTCAAGTGAAGTATATGTCTGATGGTAGATATTCACAGGGCAACCAAAAGATACCTCAAATAGAAATAAAGAACGGAAAGGGTTATTACTCTAAAGAAGATGTAGATTTTTTTGCTGTATGGCATGAAAAATACAATGGATTCTTCATATTACCTAACAACGGTCAGAGGGCATTTAGGCTTTCGACAACGAATAAATACGTAGAAAACTTCAATAATTTCGATATTATTTTGTAATGTCAGTTGGAATTTATATATTTGCACTATGAATATATATGAAAAACTGGTTGACATTCAGGGGAGACTGAAAGCACCTAAAAATCAATACAACAGTTTCGGTAAATATAAATATCGAAGTTGTGAGGATATACTGGAGGGATTAAAACCCCTATTAATAGAACACAAGGTTGTTCTTACCATTTCTGATGTTATAGTTGAAATGGATAATGGAATCTCTTATGTTGAGGCTACTGCACAATTTAAGGATATGGAAGGAGTTATTGAGGTTAAAGCACAAGCTGGTATCGAGCCTAATAAAAAGGGTATGGATATAGCGCAATCATTTGGCACAAGTTCATCTTATGCCCGAAAGTATGCCTTAAATGGACTGTTTCTAATTGATGATACTAAGGATAATGACACTTTGGATAATACAAAGAAGAATATCCCTACAAAATCGCCTAATATATCGGCAAATGAAGAACTTGAATGGTTGAATCCCGAAGATACAGAGAAGTTTTCAAGGGCGATACAAGCTATCAAAGATGGCTTCACTATGAAGGATATTAGAAAGAAGTATAAAGTAAGTAAAAAAGTAGAAGAACAATTATTAAATCAATAAATTATGAACAACAAGAAGTATGTCGGTAAAGGCAGACAAGCGCAGAATGGCGCAGAATTAGTTAATTTTTCAATAGCAGAATCTAAGATTAAGGATTTCTTTAAGGAGCATAAAAACGGAGAGCGTTATCTCGCCCTTACTATTGGAAAAATGAGAGAGGCAGATATGTATGGAAACACACATACTGTATTCATTGATGAGTTTGTACCAAGTAAACCACAAACCAAACAGGAGGTTGTCGAAGAAAACGCAGACCTTCCGTTCTAAATAACGAGGGGGGCTTTGCCCCCCTTTTTTATCACTATGAATTATAAATACGTTAAGGTAAATTTAGAAGGTATGGATAAACTTACATTTACCGAGAAAGCTGTATTGTCGTATGTTAAGTCGTTATGTAAAGGCAAGGGTTACTGTTTCGCTTCAAATAAGCACATTTGCGACACTTTATCACTTAAAGACAGGACTTTATATAGAATTTTAAATAGACTTGAGCGTAGCGACTTTATTAGACGTGAGACAAGAAGTATTGGGAATGACGGAAAGCAGAGAAAGATTTATGTCAACCCAAGTTTCAAACTATAACATGACATATCTATATATCATGTTATATCTTGATTATTATATGGCTTGTTATATAAAAAATATATGTCGTGTTATATAAAAGATATATCGTGTTATAAAACATATATCATGTTATATATATAAAAAAAACAAATAAAAAACGAGATAACCAAATGTTTGTAGAAGAATTTTTGAAAATAGGCATTGAACCGAAGGGAAACGAGCCTCAACAAAAACTTAGATGCCCTAAATGCAGGTCTATTGGCAAGGAGAATTGGAAAGACACTTGCTTGTCAATAAATCTTGTAGAGGGCATTTATAATTGCCACAAATGCGGATTTTATGGAACAGTTAAAAACACAATCAAAGAAACAATAAGAATGAATAAAACATACGTTGAACCCACGAGAAAAGGAATCAAGAAACTAAGTGCCAAAGGAAAGAAGTTTCTCAATGACAGAGGCATTACAGATGAAGTTATAGAACGAAACAAGATTGCTTCATCTACTGATGATAAGTTTATTGTGTTTCCCTACATAAAGGGCGGAGAACTTGTAAACTACAAAAAGCGTGGTGTTGACGGAAAGTTCTTTATTCAGGCTAAAGATGCCAAACCAATCATATACAATTACGATGGTGTTAAAGGTCAGAAGAGTATTGTTATATGCGAGGGAGAGTTTGATTCTCTTTCATGGGAAGTTGCAGGGGTCTCGTTTCATACCTCTGTTAATATGGGTGCGCCAAATAAGGGCGATAAAAGTATTGACAAGAAACTGGAGTGCTTAACTACTTGCTATGATGTATTTGATGAGGCATCAAAAATATACATTGCGACAGATAATGACGATAATGGTCGTGTTCTTGAGCAAGAACTTATTAGACGTTTTGGTGCTGATAAATGCAAATTAGTCGATTTAAGACCGTTTAAGGATGCAAATGATGTCTTGCTATCGGAAGGCGTAGAAAGTCTACAAAAACGCCTTAAAAACGCTAAATCGCCCAAAGTAGAGGGCATCTTTGAAGTTGAAGATGTAATGGAATCTATGTTAGATGGCTTTGAGAACGGTCAAGAGCGTGGTTCAACCACCTACATAGAAGAGGTAGATAAAGCGTGGACTTGGAGAATGGGCGAGGTAAACATTTGGACAGGGTATCAGAACGAGGGTAAATCATTGTTTCTAAATCAGCTATCAACAATAAAGGCATTTCACGATGGCTGGAAGTTTGGCGTGTTTAGTCCTGAGAATATGCCGATGAAAGACTTTTTCAATGACATTGTAGAAATGTATATAGGAAAGAGTGCCGACCCATACTACAAGAATAATCAGATGACTAAAGCTGAATATATGGAGGCAATCGAGTTTGTTAAGAAACACTTTTTCTTGATATACCCCAAGAAGAACTTTAACCTTAACACGATATTTGAACGTGCTAAGTTTCTTGTTCAAACGCAGGGCATTCGTTCTTTAATCATTGACCCATACAATACAGTACAGCATAAGATGTATAGTGGCGAGAGAGAGGACTTGTATATCAGTCGATTTATGTCTGAACTAAAGCGTTTTGCAATAGACAACCATATTAGCGTAAATTTAGTAGCGCATCAAGTTACACCGCTNAAAGACGATTCAGGAAGGTATATAAAACCCGATGTAAACCGTATTAAAGGTGGTGGCACATTTGCCGATAAAGCTGATAATGTAGCGTTTGTGTGGAGACCAAATCGTGCTTTGGATTTCTCAGATACAAGTGTTATCTTTGGAACGCAAAAGATTAAGAAACAAAAGTTGGTAGGCATCCCTCAAGACGTGGATGGCATCAATTTTAACATAAGAGAACAGAGATATTACTTTAATGGATATACACCATTCAGTAAAATAGATGTTCAAAGATGCGAAAAAAAGCAAGAGTAGATGCAAATCAAAAAGAAATAGTAAAAGAGTTGAGAAAGTTAGATGTATCGGTATTACATACACACCAGTTAGGAAAAGGTGCGCCTGACCTTATATTAGGGTATCGAAACGATAATTTTCTCATTGAACTTAAAGACGGAAGCAAAACAAAAAGTCAACAGAAATTAACACCTGACGAATTAGAATTTCAGAATAAATGGCGAGGGAACTATGCGGTCTGTAATTCACTTGAACAAGTATTAACCGTTATAGATTATGTTGACCAAAGAGGAACTATTACAAAAATTAGCAAGTAAATATGATGATTGGCTTAGAATGGCTAAATCGTTTGATATATCAGATGACGAGGCATCAGAGATTGTACAGGAAATGTTTATTAGGATATTTGATTACGTTAAAGAACCTCATAAAATTATGTACAATAAAGATGAGGTCAATACGTTTTACATTTACATTACGTTAAGAAATTTATATTATGCAAACATACACAATAGCACTAAGAAGGATTCGAGAATTATATATACGGATGAAATTACGGATTATAATCTTAATAGAATGCTGGAAAATAGCTATGATTCTATCGAGGAAAAGGAAAGACTCGAAGCCCTTTTTGAGAGAGTGGAACAGGTCGTTGATGAATGGTATTGGTATGATAAAGGCATTTTCAACCTCTACTATAAAACGGATATGTCGATGCGAGATATTTCAAAGGAAACTAAAATAAGTCTAAGTAGCATATTCAACACGATAAAAAATGCCAAAGTAGTAATAAAAGAAAATTTATACGATGAGTACAAAAAAGCAAAAAAAAGATATTGAATCTACTGGTCTTGGAGATACAGTAGAGAAAGTGCTTCGCAAGACTGGCATTGCTAAAGTAGCGAAAGCAGTACTGGGAGAGGATTGTGGTTGCGAAAATAGACAGGAATTGCTGAATGACTTATTCCCTTATAAAAAGTATAACGCACCAACAGATGAAGAATTAGACATCATTAACTGGCTTTTTACTCAAGGTAAAAACACTATTAGTGGTAGTATGGTGAAAGAGGTTTACTCTGTATATAACCGTATATTCAATGATAAACTACAACCCACAAACTGTTCAAGTTGTTTTAAGCCTGTAAAGCAGAAGTTACTAAAGATACACAATGAGTTTAACAGATAACATAACATTCTTCAGGGATTTATCAAGGGGAGAGCAGATTGAGAACTTTGTTCTTTCTATTATACANGAGAAATATCCCGAAGCNTACAAAAAGAAGGGTTACTTTAAAGACTANGATTTATANATTCCTGAGATAGAAAAAAGCGTTGAGGTAAAGTCTGATGAGAAATCCAAATATACTGGTAACATTGTTGTGGAGATTGAATTTGACGGTAAGCCTTCGGCGCTATCTACAACAAAGGCTGACTACTGGGTTTGGTACGATGGCGAATTGTTGTCTTGGTTTACAGTTGACGATATACATAGATGCCTGAAGGACACTAAAACACCTCTTCGTGAATTTGTAGGTAAAGGAGATACTAAATCTAAAAAGGCGTATCTTGTAAAAAAGACTGACTTATACAAGTATGCTATAAAACAAAATAAAGCCAATTTATTATTTAATCATGCCACTAATTAGACCAAAGAAATACGAGAAGCAAAAAGACTTTATCATCAGATGTATTGGAAATGCTAAGATGATACAGGAGTTTAAAGACGGAGACCAGCGACTTGCTGTTTGCTACAAGATATTTAAAGACCAATATAATCCAAACCAATAGTTGCGTATATAATATATATTTTATATATTTGTATTGATTATTCTTTAATCATCTTTTTGTATAATTTTTATTAATAGCTAAAGGGCTACTTCGGTAGCTCTTTTTTTTGTGCATATTTTGTTGATTAAAAAATAATGTGTATATTTGCTTAAAATAAGAAGCAAATGAAAGTTATAAAGATTATTTTACACCCCTTAGTTTTACTTAAACTTGTAATCATTGTATTACTTGTTGTGTCATTTTGGATGCTTGAGAGTGTCTTATTGATATTCCATTATGTACTTGATACACCTTTGCGTTGGGCATTAGATAAAATAGAGAAGTTAATTAAGTTATTACTAAAACAAATAAAATGAGTAAATCAAGTGAGTTGTTTCAAATGATGCGAGAAGAAAGCGGTTTAGATTCTGAGCGCATAGATATGATGGAAAAGAGATACCAAGAGGAAATGGAGTACAAAGAGTGGTATTACTCTGAGGCTGGTAAGAAGAATAGAGATGATGTTAGAAATTCCCTAAATAATGTGTTTATGATGTTTCATCCAATACACCTTATTCAAGACGAGATAAAAAAGAATATAGAAAATGGGAAATAGCATAGTTACATTAGACGGAAAGTTTTGGGATGAAGATACTATTCTGAAGCAAATGCATAATGACGAGTTTTATTACGGTTACTTAGGCGAGAACGCATTGAGCAGTAGTAGCGTTAAACTCCTGAATAAGTCTCCTAAAGCATACCATAATTCTTTGAAGTTCGGCAATAAACGCACAAGTGCAATGACAGCAGGATGGCTTTTACACCTCGCTGTATTTGAGGTCGAAAAATTCGGTCAGTTAAACTTTGTTGATGCCAGTACAAAGAACACAAAGATATATAAAGAAGCGTTTAGTGAAAACCCCATGACCTTCTTGAGAAAGGAGTATGACGATACTATGCGACTTGCTGATGCCGTTTATTCTAATAGTGATGCGGCTCAGCTTATAGAGGGATTAGAGTACGAGAAACCAGCTATCGGTAATATCATGTCTCGCCCTTTTAGAGCGAAGGCAGATGCCCTTAATGCAGGGGAAATGATTGTTGACCTAAAAACCACAAGCGGTCTTGCAGAGGGTAGCTTCCCTTACAATGCTCGTAAATATGGTTATGCAAGTCAGGTATATATTTATTGTAATTTATTTGGCATAAACTATAAAGATTTTGTATTTTTATGTATATGNAAAGACACAAGAGATATTGCTTTGTANAATGTTTCAGAGGATTTCTACTATGAGGGAGAACGCCTTGTCGATAGTGCGGTNGGCATATATAACAAGTGGATTGATAGTGATGCAGATTTACACCAATACACAATAAAAGGTACATTATGAGGCAAAAGAAATTAACGCAACAACAACGCATTAACGCCTTAGAAAAAGCTGTTACAACGCTTTACGCTATGATACAGGCGGTTATTGATAAGTTGCCTAAAGAAGATAAAGAAAATGAATCACAATCTTAAAGAGGAGTGTAGAGAGGATGTATTACTTTCACTTAGAAGCGGTCATTTACTTATAACAGAGGTTCGCTTTTTAGTTGAGCATTTTCAGGAGTTAGAGAATTATGAGTGCTGTCAAGGCGCAATAGAAGCATTAAATCAATATCAAAAAGAATTAGATGAATACGGAAATAAAATTTTTACAGGNAATAGTTGAGGAAAAAACNGGGGTATCTTTAGAGGTTAGTACCCGAAAAAGAGAATATGTATATGCAAGACGTATATACTATTCTATAATNAAGAAGAGATTTAACAAAATGTCATTAGATGCAATAGGAGAAACCTTGTCATTGAAGCAAGACCATTCAACAGTATTGTATCATGTAAGAGAATGTGAATATGATTATAAGTTAAATGCCGACTTTAGAAAAATGTACAATTCAATTCAGGATAGGTTTTACGGACTGGCTGGAGAGCCTGAAGTAGATTTAGAGGAAGAGAATATGAAATTAAGATTTGAAGTGCAAGATTTACAAAACAAGATTAAGTCTTTAAAGGATAAGATATTGACTCTAAAAGAGGAAATCAAAAAAGAGAGGTCTAACAACATAAGACCAAGAAACCAGCAAACAAAAGTTTATTACGCATCAGAAGGTATATCACATAAAATATATTAAGTAAATGCCTGAAATCAAGATTATAAATTTAGGAATGTTTATTGCAAACTTGTGAGTAGGGCATTATAAATCAATCAGTTAAACAGATTGGTATGAACTTTATTATTTAATCATGCCAAGACCAAGTAAAAGAAGTCTGATACCAGACGAGAAGAAAGCCGAATTAGGAATACCGATTAAACCAAAGCCAGAGCCAAAGGAGAAGAAACCTCACGTGCCTTACTCCGATGGTCGTAGGAACAATGGCGCAATAAAAGGAGTGTCCAGAGGGCAAGGGAGAAAGCCCAAAGCCAAAGAAGAGGACATAAAGAACTTTGCGCTGGGTTCAATGAAACGTGCCTTTGGAAGTGAGAAGAAGGCGTGGGAAACACTTGCCGAGATGAGTAAAGAATCCTTTGCACACTTGCGCTTATTATGGGAATACAAATACGGTAAGCCAAAAGAGCAAAAGGACATCAACGTAAAGCAAGAGATAAACATTCCTGTTATATCTTTTTTAGAGCCAGAGGAAACTATCGACATCGAATCTATTGAGGTAAAGAATGAAGAAGATAAACCTCAATCCTAAATACAATCCCTTGTTTAGGGATGCCAGTAGGTACTTTGTAATTACAGGTGGTCGTGGTTCTGGTAAGTCGTTTGGTGTAAACACATTCTTGGTATTACTTACCTATGAGAAAGGGCATCGTATTCTGTTTACTCGATATACAATGACTTCGGCATCAATGTCTATTATTCCAGAGTTTATTGAGAAACTGGAACTAATGGGTATTGCAGAGAACTTTACGATTACAAAGAATGAAATCATCAACAACCTAACAGGAAGCAGCATTCTATTTAGTGGTATCAAAACTGCAAGTGGAGACCAAACCGCAAAGCTAAAATCTATTCAAGGTGTAACTACATTTGTACTGGATGAAGCAGAAGAACTTACAGACGAAGAATCATTTGAGAAGATTGATTACTCGGTTCGTGCCACAGGAAAGCAGAATCGCTGTATATTGATTCTAAACCCCACAACTAAACAGCATTGGATATATGAGAGGTTTTTTGAAAATAGAGGCATTACAGACGGTTATAATGGCGTTAAAGAGAACGTAACGTACATTCACACTACCTACCTTGATAACGTGAAGCATTTATCTCCTTCTTTTGTAGAACAAGTAGAAGTGATGAAACAGCGCAGACCAGAGAAATATAAGCACCAGATATTAGGTGGATGGCTTGAAAAAGCAGAAGGCGTTGTATTTACGCATTGGGAAGTTGGAGACTTCGACACAGAGCAAGATACTATCTTTGGATTAGACTTTGGTTTTTCTGTTGACCCATCGGCATTAGTAGAAATTGCGACAGATAAATTACGAAAGACTATTTGGATAAAAGAACACTTCTATAAAGCTGGACTATCTACGTCTAATATCTTTGAGATGTGTAGAAGGTATGCAGGGAATAATCTAATAGTATGCGATAATAGTGAGCCACGTCTTATATCAGAGTTAAAGACAAAAGGACTTAAAAACATAACGCCTACCATAAAAAAGAAAGGTAGCATCTTATCAGGTATTGCACTTATGCAAGACTACAATATAGTAGTGGATAAAGATTCTGTGAATTTAATACGGGAGTTTAACAATTACGCATGGAAGCTAAAGGGCAGTATTCCGAATGATAACTGGAATCACGCAATAGATGCTTGTAGGTACGCAATTCAATACAGCTTAGAGAGGACTGTGCCGAAGGGTATGTATGTTTTGAGGTAAATAAATTCAATACCCCATACCACACAAGTATAGTTATTACTGCTATTGCTATCTAAACTATTTGCTTTAATCTATTCCGTTTCATTCTCTATTTCCTTTTGCAAGTTAGCTAATGACCTCCAAGCCACTTTAGCGGAGTGTCTAATGCCATCGGTATCAATAGTTCCAGCTTCAAGTAAATGCCGAGCAAGGGCATCTAACTCATCTCCTGACTTGCTTCTATCCCAATGCAATGGCTTGTCTGGATTGTGTTGCTGATTTCCTACGTATGAAACTTTAGAAAGTTCACGTATAGCATCAGGAAAGTAATTCAATACCCCACTAAAGACAGGCATTTGTTTCCTTGTGAATTTAATACCCTCCTGTGAATTTAATACCCCCGTATCCTCTTCATTGTGGTATTCGTCATATTCCAATTCAATACCCCCTTCGTTATTCCATTTGTACATATATTTGCCTTTAAACATGATAGTACAAAGATAAGTAAAATTTTACAATTTCTTAACATTAGCGTAACATTAGCTTAACATTAGGTATGTATGTTT
>JGI11772J19994_1000224_pt1 | contig 12544 bp, 9 predicted proteins | sample Etolagsurwater0m_FD_19994 | JGI IMG/M metagenome (IMG submission 19994) | reverse complement strand
CTGGTCCAACAGCCGTAGCATTTGGAGAAGATGCTATAATGTCTGCCAGAATTTTATCAAAATTTGCTAAAGACAACGAAAATCTAAAATTAATTGGCGGAATTATGGACAATGAGGTCTTAGACCAGGCCGGAGTCCAAAATGTAGCTAATTTACCAACATTAGATGAAGCTAGAGCAAATATAGTGGGAATATTAAGTGCTTCAGCAGGAAAATTAATAAGTATTTTACTTGCACGTTCGGAAAAAATGAGTAGTTTGTCCCCAGAAAATTCTGAAACACAACCTAAAGAGTAAAACATATGCCAGACCTAAATAAAATTATTGAAGATTTATCAAGCTTGACAGTTGCAGAAGCAGCAGAGCTTTCAAAACAATTAGAAGAAAAATGGGGTGTAACTCCTATGGCAGCAGCAGCTCCAGCAGCAGCAGGCGGTGCAGCAGCAGCAGAAGAAAAAGATGAATTTACTATCATGCTGGTTTCTGCTGGTGATAAAAAAATTAATGTTATTAAAGAAGTAAGAGCAGCAACATCACTAGGTCTTAAAGAAGCAAAAGATTTAGTTGAGGGTGCACCTAAAGAAGTTAAATCTGGTGTAAATAAAAAAGAAGCTGAAGAAATTAAAGCTAAGTTAGAAGCTGCAGGCGCTAAAGTAGAACTTAAATAAATTAATAAGAAAGAATTCGAATACTGATTAATTTTATTAATCAGTATTAATAAACATAAATGCAATTATCTTTTACTGAAAAAAAAAACATAAGAAAAAGTTTTGGTAAACTAAAAGAAAGTTTATCTATTCCAAATTTAATCGAAGTTCAAAAAAACTCTTATAAAGAGTTAACTGAATTTAATGCAGATGCTGGCGATTTAACCAAAGGTTTTGATAGAGTTTTTAAAAGTATTTTTCCAATTGAAGATTTAAATGATAAAGCGACTTTGGAATATGTTTCTTACCGATTAGAAAAACCTAAATTTGATGTAGAAGAATGTATTACTAGAGGATTAACTTATTCATCTGCTCTTAAGTGCACCCTTAGGTTGGTTGTTTATGAAATAGATCAAGAAAATAATACAAAAGATATTTTATCTGCAAAGGAACAAGAAGTTTACATGGGTGAAGTTCCTATGATGACTAATAGTGGAACTTTCATTACCAATGGTGTTCAAAGAGTAGTCGTTAACCAAATGCACAGAAGTCCTGGTGTATTTTTTGATCATGATAAAGGAAAAACTCACGCAAGTGGAAAATTATTATTNAATTGTAGAGTNATACCAAATAGAGGTTCATGGTTAGACTTTGAATTTGATGTAAAAGATTTTNTATACTTTAAAATTGATAGAAAGAAAAAAATTCTAGCTTCAACTTTATTATTAGCATTAGGTTTTACAAAAGCTGAAATTGCAGATGAGTTTTATGAGAGTGAGGATTATACTTTTGATCCAAAAACTAATAAATGGAAGACGAAATTTAACCCAGAAAATTATAAAGCTAAAAATTTTTCAGAGGAAGTAATTGATGCTAAAACAGGTGAAGTAGTTGTTAAATTAGGTGATAAAATTAACTATTTAAATGCTAAAAAACTAGCTAACGATGGATTAAAAGAGATACTTGTAACAAGAGACTCATTATATGGAAAATACTTACATAGAGATGTTAAAATTAATGAAGAAGAAGACGGTGTGTTTAAAATTGGAACAGAGTTAAATGATACTATTATCCAACAGATTTTAGATGCAAATATTAATACCCTAAAAATTTCAATTACAAATTCAATTAATAAAGGTCCTTATCTTTTAACAACAATTTTAAATGATAAAAATGAAGATAAAAATGAGGCAATAACAGAAGTCTATAAAATGTTGAGACCAGGTGAGCCTCCAACAATTGAAATAGCTACTCAAATTTTCAATAATTTGTTCTTTAGCTCTGATAGATATGATTTATCTGATGTAGGCAGAGTTAAAATGAACTCAAGATTAAATCTTGAATGTTCTGATAAAATTACAATTTTAAGAAATGATGACATAATTGCTATTATTCACAAGATGTTAGATCTACGTGATGGTAAAGATGAGGTAGATGATATTGATCATTTAGGTAATAGAAGAGTTAGATCAGTTGGTGAGCTAGTAGAAAACCAAGCTCGTATTGGCGTTTACCGAATGGAAAGAGCTATTAAAGAAAAAATGACTACTCTAGATGTAGAGTCAGCAATGCCTCAAGATTTAATTAATGCGAAACCTTTGACTGTTTCTCTAAAAGATTTTTTTGCTAGTTCTCAACTATCGCAATTTATGGATCAAACTAATCCATTGTCAGAAATTACTCACAAGCGAAGAGTTTCTGCTTTAGGGCCAGGAGGATTGACCAGAGAAAGAGCTGGGTTTGAAGTTCGTGACGTCCATCCAACTCACTACGGAAGAATTTGTCCGATCGAAACTCCAGAGGGCCCAAATATTGGATTAATCAACAGTTTATCTACTTATGCTAAAATTAATAAATATGGTTTTATTGAAAGTCCTTACAAAAAAGTAAAAGATGGAGTGGTGCAAGACAATATAGAATATCTTTCTGCAATGGAAGAAACTAAATATACAATTGCACAAGCAAATACTAAACTTGATAAGAATGGAAAAATTGTTGAAGAACTTGGTTTCATGCAGACAAAATTTAAATTTCCTTTTAGCTAAACCAGAAACAATTGATTACATAGACGTATCGCCAAAACAATTAGTTTCAGTTGCTGCTTCATTAATTCCTTTTTTGGAAAATGATGATGCAAACAGAGCATTGATGGGATCAAACATGATGAGACAAGCTGTGCCATTATTAAAGCCTGAAGCACCTCTAGTTGGTACTGGAATTGAGAGCGATGTAGCTTTAGATTCAGGTGTTACTATAGTAGCAAAAAGAGATGGAATTGTTGATAAAATTGATGGTAAAAGAATTGTAATAAAAGTTACTGAAGAAACTGATTTTACAAAATCAGGTGTTGATATTTACAATCTTCAAAAATTTAAAAGATCAAATCAAAATACATGTATTAACCAAAAACCTTTAGTTAGAGTAGGTGATAAAGTTAAGTCAGGAGATATCATTGCGGATGGTCCATCTACAAAATTAGGCGAGTTAGCTTTAGGTAAAAATGTGACTGTAGCATTTATGCCATGGCAAGGTTACAATTTTGAGGACTCTATTTTAATTTCAGAAAGATGTGTAACAGATGATGTGTTTACCTCTGTTCATATCGTAGAGTATGAAGTTATGGCTAGAGATACAAAACTTGGTGAAGAAGAAATCACTAGAGATATTCCAAATGTAAACGAAGAAGCTCTAAAAAACTTAGATGAATCTGGAATTGTTTACATTGGAGCAGAAGTTAATGCAGGTGATATTTTAGTTGGAAAAGTTACACCGAAAGGTGACTCAGCATCGGGCCCTGAAGAAAAATTATTAAGATCAATTTTTGGTGAAAAAGCAATTGATGTTACTGATACATCATTAAGAATGTCCAGAGGAAGTAGTGGAACGGTCGTTGATGTTAGAGTGTTTAATAGACATGGAATTGAAAAAGATGAAAGATCAATAACTATTGAAAGAGCTGAAATTGAGCAAGTTCAACAGGATAAGATAGTTGAGGAAGAAATTTTAGAGAGAAGTATTAAACAAAGAGCTTCGCAATTTTTATCTGGCTCATCATTAGCTAAAAAAGTTAAAGATTTAGATGAAGGCACAAAATTAGATTTTGAAGCAATTAATAAACTAAACATTAATGATGTATTCAAAATAACAGTTGGCAATGTAAATGATGAAGCAACTCTAGCCCAGTTAAAAGATCAATACAACAAAGCTAAACAAGATATCACTGAAAGATTTGAGGATAAGGTTTTGAAAATTCGAAGTGGTGATGATTTATTACCAAGTGTAATGAAAATGGTTAAAGTTTTTGTTGCAATTAAGAGAAGATTACGTCCTGGTGATAAAATGTCTGGAAGACATGGTAATAAAGGAGTTGTTAGTAAAATTGTTCCTGTTGAAGATATGCCATATAGAGAAGATGGCAGACCAGTTGATATAGTTTTAAATCCATTAGGAGTTCCAAGTCGTATGAACGTAGGTCAAATTTTAGAAACACACTTGGGTTGGGCTTGTAAAGAATTTGGTGAAGAAGTTAAAAGGCTGGTTAATGAAAATGGTAAGAAATTAGAAAAAACTGAAAAAATAGCTAGTTTTTTAAAATCTGTTTATGGAGAAGAAATTTTTAAAGAAACAGTTGATAAATTAACTAAATCAGAATTCAGAGATTTATGCGAAAATCTTCAAAATGGAATAGCAATATCAACGCCAGTTTTCGATGGTGCAAAAGAAAAAAATGTAACAGAAATGTTAGAGCTTGCAAAATTACCATCTTCTGGTCAAACTTATTTATGGGATGGAAGAACAGGTGAAAAATTTGATAGACCTGTAACAGTTGGAATAATTTATATGCTGAAATTACACCATCTTGTCGAGGATAAAATTCACGCTAGATCAACTGGACCTTATAGTTTAGTTACACAGCAGCCACTAGGTGGAAAAGCACAACTGGGTGGTCAGAGATTTGGAGAGATGGAAGTGTGGGCATTAGAGGCTTATGGTGCATCTTATACATTACAAGAAATTTTAACTGTAAAATCTGATGACGTTGCTGGAAGAGTTAAGGTCTATGAAACTATAGTTAAGGGTGAAGAGAATTTTGAATCTGGTATTCCAGAGTCATTTAACGTTTTAGTTAAAGAAATTAAATCATTAGCACTTAATGTGGAGTTAAATTAATATGAAAAAAGAACTTACAGATTTATTTAAAAACACCGAAATTTCTGAAGCTCAAAATTTTAATAGCATTAAAATTTCTTTAGCAAGTCCAGAAAAAATTAAATCTTGGACATATGGCGAAATCAAAAAGCCAGAAACAATAAATTATAGAACTTTTAGACCTGAAAAAGATGGTTTGTTTTGTGCNAGAATTTTNGGACCTATAAAAGATTACGAATGTTTATGTGGTAAATATAAAAGAATGAAATTTAGAGGCATCATCTGTGAAAAATGTGGTGTCGAAGTTACAAAATCAAATGTAAGAAGAGAAAGAATGGGGCACATTAATTTAGCTACCCCTGTTGCTCATATTTGGTTTTTAAAATCACTACCTAGCAGAATTGCATTGGCAGTGGATATGAAATTAAAAGAAATAGAGAGAGTTTTATATTTTGAAAACTTTATAGTTATTGAACCTGGATTAACTGGTTTACAAAAAAATCAACTTTTAAATGAAGAAGAATTAGCAAAATACCAAGACGAATTTGGTGAAGAATCTTTTACCGCAGGGATTGGAGCAGAAGCGGTTCTAGAAATGTTAAAAAATNTAGACCTAGAGTTAGAAAGAAAAAATTTAGTAAGCTACATTAAAGAAACNAAGTCAAAAGTTAATGAGGAAAGAGCTATAAAAAGACTTAAACTTTTAGAATCTTTTATTGAGACAGGCCAAAAACCAGAGTGGATGATTTTAACNGTAGTACCTGTAATCCCACCTGAGTTAAGACCTTTAGTTCCCTTAGATGGTGGTCGTTTTGCTACATCTGATTTAAATGACTTATACAGAAGAGTTATTAATAGAAATAACAGACTAAAAAGATTAATGGATCTTAAAGCTCCTGATATCATCGTTAGAAATGAAAAAAGAATGCTGCAAGAGTCTGTGGATGCTTTATTTGATAATGGAAGAAGAGGTAGAGTAATTACTGGAACAGGCAAGAGACCACTAAAATCTTTAGCTGAAATGCTAAAAGGTAAACAAGGAAGATTTAGACAAAATTTACTTGGAAAAAGGGTTGATTATTCAGGAAGATCAGTAATCGTAGTAGGACCAGATTTAAAATTACATGAATGTGGTTTGCCAAAAAAAATGGCATTAGAATTATTTAAACCTTTTTTATATGCAAGATTGAATAAGTTAGGTTTAGCATCAACTATCAAGCAAGCAAAAAAATTAGTTGAAAAAGAAACCAATGCTGTTTGGGATGCCTTAGAACTTATTGTTAGAGAGCACCCTGTATTATTGAATAGAGCACCAACTCTTCATAGATTGGGCGTTCAAGCTTTTGAACCAAAATTAATTGAAGGTGATGCAATTGAATTACACCCATTAACTTGTGCAGCATTTAATGCTGACTTTGATGGTGACCAAATGGCAGTGCATGTACCACTAAGTTTGGAAGCTCAATTAGAAGCTAGAATTCTAATGTTATCTACCAACAACATTCTTTCACCATCAAATGGAAAACCTATAATTGTTCCAAGTCAAGATATGATCCTTGGTATCTATTATTTATCTCAAGAACCAATGACTGATAAACCAGCTGGTTATTTTGTAGACTATGATCAAATTGAGTTTGCTCTAGCTAGTGGTCAAATTAAAGTTCACAGTACTATTATTTCTAGATTTGAAACTGTTGATGAAAATGGAAATAAAAAATTTGAAAAATACACTTCAACAGCTGGAAGATTCTTACTAGCTAATCTTTTACCCAAGAATCATAATATCAAATTTTCTCTAGTTGATAGATTGTTACCTAAAAAAATCGTATCTGAAATAATTGATAGTGTTTTTAGATTTTGTGGTCAAAAAACTACAGTAATATTTTGTGATAAATTAAAAGATTTAGGTTTTAAACATGCTTTTAAAGCCGGTATTTCGTTTGGTAAAGATGATCTTGTTATCCCTGAAAGTAAAACTCAGTTAATTGAAGATACTAAAAAATTGATTGCTGATTATGAAACTCAATATTCAGAAGGTTTAATCACTAGAGGTGAAAAATATAATAAAGTAGTTGATGCATGGTCAAAATGTACCGATAGGGTAGCAGGCGAAATGATGAAGGGAATTTCAGCAACACAAAAAACGCCTGATGGATTAAANATTAATTCNGTTTTCATGATGGCAGATAGTGGAGCNAGAGGTTCAGCTGCGCAAATGAAACAATTAGCNGGAATGAGAGGATTGATAGCAAAACCATCTGGAGAAATTATTGAAAGTCCTATTATTTCAAATTTTAAAGAGGGATTAACAGCCTTAGAATATTTTAATTCTACACATGGAGCCAGAAAAGGTTTGGCTGACACAGCACTTAAAACAGCAAGTTCTGGTTATTTAACTAGAAGACTTTGTGATGTAGCTCAAGATTTAACTATTACTAAGGTTAAGTGTGATGAACCAGGTTTTATAGAACTGTCAGAGATATTAGAGGGTGGAAATGTTGTAGTAAGTTTATCAGAAAGAGCTTTAGGAAGAGTTACAGCTAGTGATGTAAAACACCCTATTACCGGTGAAGTAATAATAAAAAAATTATCAATGATTGATGAAGCTGGATGTGATCATATAGATTCGCTGGGGTATTAAATCGTTAAAAGTTTTCTCAGTTATGACTTGTAGCTCAAAAGAAGGTGTTTGTGCTACTTGTTATGGTAGAGATTTGTCTAGAGGCAAGATGGTTCATGTTGGTGAGGCTATTGGTATGATTTCAGCACAGTCTATTGGAGAGCCTGGAACACAATTAACAATGAGAACTTTCCACGTTGGTGGAACTGCATCAGTAAAACAAGAGTCTCAAATTGTCACTAAAAATGCGGGTATATTAAAAATAATTAACTCAAACATCTTAGAGGATTCAAAAAAGAATTTAATTGTTATGGGAAGAAATACGCAATTATCTATAGAGGATGATAATGGCGTTCAAATAGCGATTTATAAAGTTGCTTATGGATCAAAATTATTTTTCAAAAATGGTGAAAAAGTAAAAGCAAATACTAAAATTTGTGAATGGGATCCATATACTACTCCAGTTATTGCTGAAAAGAGTGGTATTGCAAGTTATGTTGATTTAATAGATGGAGTTTCTATTCAAGAAACAACAGATGATGCTACAGGTATTTCATCTAAATCAGTTGTCGATTGGAGATCTCAATCAAAAAGTACAGATTTAAAACCAAGAATAACATTAAGAGATGAGAAGGGTAATGTAATTAAAAAAGCTGATGATAATGAAGCTAGATATTATTTAGTACCTGACTCTATTTTATCAGTAAAAGATGGACAAAAAGTATCAGCGGGAGACGTAATTGCAAGATTACCTAAAGAGACTACTAAAACTAAAGATATTACTGGAGGATTACCAAGAGTTGCTGAACTTTTTGAAGCTAGAAAAGCAAAAGATAGTGCAATTATTGCAGAGAATGATGGACAGGTAGTTTTTGGTAAAGAAGTTAGAGGAAAACAAAGAGTTTCAATTGTTCCAGAGGATGGATCTGAAGCATCAAATTATTTAATACCAAAAGGTAAACATATTAACTTTAATCAAGGTGAGAAGATCAAAAAAGGGGAATATTTATTAGATGGTCAACCATTACCTCACGATATTTTGAGAATTTTAGGTATTAAAGAATTAACAGAGTATTTTGTAAACCAAGTTCAAGAAGTTTACAGATTACAAGGTGTAATAATCAATGATAAGCATATCGAAACTATTCTAAGACAAATGTTGAAAAAAGTTGAAGTAAAAGTTTCAGGAGACTCTTCTTATTTACCTGGTGAGATAGTTGATAGAATTAAATTTGATAATACTAATGAAAAACTTAAAGCTGAAGGAAAAACTCTTGCTGAAGGTGAGAGAGTATTGATGGGAATTACTAAGGCTTCATTACAAACGGAGTCGTTTATATCTGCTGCATCATTCCAAGAAACTACTAGAGTATTAACAGATGCTGCGATTAAGGGTAAAGTGGATCCTTTAAATGGTTTAAAAGAGAATGTGATTGTTGGTAGACTGGTTCCAGCTGGAACAGGTCATATTAAGAACAAATGGAACAGAAGAGCTCTTGCAGATGACAATAAGTTTCTATCTGATCAAGAAAAAATTGAACCTGCAGAAACCCAAGCAAATTAATAAAAATAATATACTTTTTTAATAGTTTTAGTTTGACAAAGCTTGATTAATGAGTATTTTGGCGATGTTTTTGGTTGGAATGTAGTGCTAACTTAAGCGCTAAACGCTGCCATGAATAACCTGTCAGTTATTTCATTCAAAAATAAATTTATATAAAAAAATTATGCCAACGATTAATCAGTTGTTAAGAAAACCTAGAGTTAAAGCTGTTGCAAGGAATAAAGTTCCTGCACTAGAAAAACAACCTTTGAAAAGAGGTGTTTGTGTTAAAGTTTACACAACAACTCCAAAGAAACCTAACTCAGCTTTAAGAAAAGTTGCAAGAGTTCGTTTATCTAATGGATTCGAAGTAACAGCATACATACCTGGTGAAGGTCACAACTTACAAGAACACTCAGTAGTCTTAATCAGAGGTGGTAGGGTTAAAGATTTACCTGGTGTTAGATATCATATCCTTCAGAGGAAATTTAGATACTCAAGGTGTAGCAAATAGAAAGAAAAGAAGATCTTTATACGGAACTAAAAAAGGTAAGTAATAATGTCTAGAAAAAAAACACAGCCAAAAAAAAATGTTACTCCTGATCCAAAATTTAATTCTACTATTATTCCAAAATTAATTAATTCTATTATGTATGATGGGAAAAAAGTAGTTGCTGAAAAAATTGTTTATGATGCAATTGAGAAAATAAAAACAAAATCAAAAGAAGAGCCAATTAATATTTTTAATGAAGCTATTAACAATATTAAACCAACTGTTGAAGTTAGATCACGACGTGTTGGAGGTGCAACTTATCAAGTGCCTGTAGAAGTAAAAAGTAAAAGAGCACAAGCTCTTGCTATTAGATGGCTTATAGAGTCTGCAAGAAAAAGAAAAGATAAACATATGTCAGACAAAATTTTTAATGAACTTTACGATGCTTATGAAAAAAAAGGAGCAGCAGTTAAAAAAAGAGAAGATGTGCATAAAATGGCTGAGTCAAACAAAGCTTTCGCACATTTTAGATGGTAATAAATTATGTCAAGATCACACTCATTAGATAAATATAGAAATATTGGAATCATGGCCCACATTGATGCCGGTAAAACTACTACAACAGAAAGAATTTTATATTACACAGGTAAAAGCCATAAAATTGGAGAAGTTCATGATGGGGCGGCAACAATGGATTGGATGGAACAAGAGCAAGAAAGAGGTATCACAATTACTTCTGCAGCTACCACATGTTTTTGGCAAGATCATAGAATAAATATTATCGATACTCCTGGTCACGTAGATTTTACAATTGAAGTTGAAAGATCACTAAAAGTGTTAGACGGAGCTGTTGCAGTGTTTGATGGTGTTGCTGGCGTTGAGCCACAATCTGAAACTGTATGGAGACAAGCTGATAAATATAAAGTTCCAAGAATTTGTTTTGTAAATAAATTAGATAGAACTGGTGCTGATTTTTTTAGATGTGTTGAAATGATTAAAGATAGACTAGGTGCTACACCTCTAGTTCTACAAATTCCAATAGGAATTGAGTCATCGTTATCTGGTGTAGTAGATTTAGTTAAAATGAAAGCTCAGGTCTGGAAAGATGAGTCTCTGGGCGCAGAATGGGAATATAAAGAAATTCCAGCTGATTTAAAAGAAATTACAGATAAATATAGAACTCAATTAGTTGAAACTGCAGTTGAGCAGGATGAAAAACTAATGGAAAGCTATTTAAATGGTGATGAAATTAAAGAAGAAGACCTAATCAAGTGTATTAGAAAAGGTACATTAAATTTCTCATTCGTACCAGTAATCACTGGCTCAGCTTTTAAAAATAAAGGAGTCCAACCATTGTTGGATGCCGTAGTAAATTATCTTCCAAGTCCAGTTGATATTGGATCAATTAAAGGAACTAAGCTTGGTTCAGAGGATGTAGTAGAAATGAAATTTGATGACGGATCTGCATTTTCTGCACTTGCATTTAAAGTTGCTAATGATCCATTTGTAGGATCCCTCACATTTATTAGAATTTATTCAGGAACAATTAAAACAGGTACTGCTGTTTATAATTCATCTAAAGAGAAAGAGGAAAGAGTCGGAAGAATGCTTTTAATGCATGCTAACTCAAGAGAAGATATTAAAGAAGCAAATACTGGTGATATTGTTTCTTTAGCAGGACTTAAGTATACTATAACTGGTCATACATTATGTGACAAAGAAAATCCAATTTTACTAGAGCCTATGGAATTCCCAGAGCCAGTAATTGAAATTGCTGTAGAACCTAAAACAAAAGCTGATCAAGAAAAAATGGGTGAAGCCTTAGGAAGACTTGCAAAAGAAGATCCTTCATTCAGAGTTTCTTCTGATGAAGAGTCTGGACAAACAATTATAAAAGGTATGGGCGAACTTCATTTAGATATTATTGTTGATAGAATGAAGAGAGAGTTCAAAGTTGAAGCTAATGTTGGAGCTCCGCAAGTTGCTTACCGTGAAACAATAGAAAACGCCTCAGAAGTAGAATATACGCACAAAAAACAAAGTGGTGGTGCTGGTCAATTTGCAAAAGTTAAATTATTAGTAGAACCTCAAGAGCCAGGCAAAGGCAGATTGGTTGAAAGTAAAATCAAAGGTGGATCAATACCTAAGGAATTTATTCCTGGTGTTGAAAAAGGTATTGAAACAATTTCAGATGGTGGAATCTTAGCTGGTTTTCCAATGATAGATTACAAAGTAACAATACTAGACGGATTACATCACGATGTTGACTCAAGTGTATTAGCATTTGAATTGGCTAGTAGAGCTTGTTTTAAAGAAGCTTGTACTAAAGGTGGTTTAAAACTCTTAGAACCAGTAATGAGAGTTGAAGTAGTAACACCTGAAGATTATATGGGGGACGTTATTGGAGATCTAAATAGTAGACGAGGCCAAATAAGTACTCAAGAACAACGAGGTAATGCGACAGTTATTACCGCAATGGTTCCATTAGCGAATATGTTTGGGTATATAAATAATTTAAGATCAATGTCTCAAGGAAGAGCGCAGTATTCAATGTTTTTTGATCACTACTCAAAAGTTCCTCAAAATGTACAAGACGAAGTAACTAAAAAGATTGCAGGCTAATTATGGAAAAACAAAACATTAGAATTAAATTAAGAGCTTACGATAACAAAATTTTAGATGCTTCCACTGAAGAAATAGTTAATACAGTGAAAAGAACTGGGGCAACAATTAAAGGTCCAATACCACTTCCAACAAGAATAGAAAGATATACAGTTTTAAGATCTCCCCACATTGATAAAAAAAGTAGAGAACAATTTGAAACGAGAACTCATAAAAGATTAATTGATATTATTGAACCAACACCACAAACAGTTGAAGCTTTAATGAAGTTAGATTTGGCATCAGGGGTTGATGTGGAGATTAAAATTTAGTTATGAGTGAAATAGCGTTAATTGGAAAAAAAATAGGAATGACTAGAGAGTTTTACAAAACTGGTCAATTAGTTCCTGTGACTGTACTAAAAATGGAAAAAGCAAGAGTTATTAATGTTATTGAAGAGGATAAAAGAGGTTACAAGGCAGTTCAATTAGG